>Ga0214921_10002908_pt1 | contig 27034 bp, 26 predicted proteins | sample LL1505_MetaG_FD_177992 | JGI IMG/M metagenome (GOLD analysis project Ga0214921, IMG submission 177992) | Freshwater microbial communities from Lake Lanier, Atlanta, Georgia, United States - LL-1505 | ecosystem: Environmental > Aquatic > Freshwater > Lake | place: USA: Georgia | collected... | reverse complement strand
CTGCGGATTACCCAATCCTTTACATTATTACCATTGGGTTCGGCTGTTAACCGAGTTCCCCCAATCTATTTCTAGAAAGGGGTGGTAGTAAAGGCTCTAAGGGACTTCCCGCAACAAGGTATCTCGCAAATAAATCAATATATAATTGAGGCAAATACACATTATGTGTTGTGTGATATTCAGTTAACTTAGATAAATGTTGTTCTATTTGCAAAGGTAGAATTTTGTTGTTTTTTGACAAATTTTCTTTTACAGTTAAAGGCATCGTATTTCTCCAATTGAAAGCAATCATCTGTTGTTCTTCGTTTTCTAAGTTGAATTTAGATAACGGTATTACATGGTCTATATGCCATATTTTTCCATGATTTTCAAGAGTGAAATGCAAACTGTTGTAAGAGACCCACTTGATATATTCATCATAGTTGCATCCTAAATATTCAATTGTATGCTTTTCTTTTTTAGCAATTGAAATATAAATTCTACAACGCACGACTCTTTTGAATTTATCAATAGGTTCATCTCTTTCACAAGATTTGCATTTTAATCTATTGTGACGAAAGTTGAATTTAGATTGAATGATATTACAATATTTGCATATTGAATTGTTTTCACCAATATTATCTTGCAACTTTTGTCGTTCAATAGCTCGATGAATAACTTTATCATGTTTGAACTTTCTTGCATTTTCAATGAGTTTGATACGATGCACCTCGTCTGTATTATACTTTTGTCTCCGTTTTTCATTATTACAATTTTTACAGATGTTTCTATTTTTAATAAAATCACCTGTATGTTTTGTAACTTTGCAAATAGAACAACATTTATCTGTCACGTTTTCTGGTTTGGTATCACACATATACAATTTTCTAAAATATCTTTAAGTTATATTGATTTACTCACTAGGGGGTTGCACTCTTTTAAAGCCCCCTGTTGCCAACCTCGACGGCGATTTATTTTAGTCGATCGGCATTGTACGGTTTTGTGTCTGCAACATTCATGCGAAACGTGTCGCCACGGGTCATGATACGCGCAATGTGACACATCATACTCATTCTGTGTAGAGTAGGTTGTCTGTTGAATAGAATGGGGTCACCATCCATCATGTGGCGATGAACGATGTCGCCATCTTCCAAGAGAATAGAGTTTCTATCAACATATCGCAAGGTAATAGATTCTCCATTCTTCTTTTCCAAGATTTTCGCGCCTGGATGAACGTCGGGACCATTCATAATGAGTTTCATCAAGAAGTCGCGATTCCTGGAATTCACCACCACGGGTTTGGTAATGTTCTTGGCGATTTTCAGTGGAATACCGAGTTCACGGATGGAAATGTTGGGGTCCGCAGTAATAACGGAACGCGCGCTAAAATCCACACGTTTCGCCATGAGATTTCCTCTCATGCGTCCACCCTTGCCATTCAAACGGTCTTTGATAGATTTCAATGGACGCCCAGAACGCTGTGCCACCGAAGCAACGCCGGGAATCTTGTTATCTACTTGGGTCGCGACGTAATACTGCAACACGGTGGTCCAATCATCAATGACATTAGCAGGAGCATTATTTTGCATTTTTTCCTGCAACGTCTTGTTTGTCTTGATGATATTCACCAAGATATGACTAAGGTCATCCTCACTACGCTGTTGGGCGTCGTGTTTCACCGAAGGCCGAACCGCGGGAGGTGGGACCGCCATTACTTGGCAAACCATCCAATCAGGTCGCGACCAAACAGGGCTGAATCCCATGAAATTCACGTCTTCGTCGGAAATGCGCTTGAAAATCTTGATAACCATTTCAGGAGTTATCTTGATAATAATATTCTGCGTGTTTTCGTCTTCACTGGTGTTGGACCATTCTGCGAGAATTGTAGCTAAACCTTCCTTGCGAATTTTATTAGCCTGCAAACAACCGCAACCATCCTCTGTATCTTCGCCGCAACGTTTGACTTTACTTGCGAGTCCAAATACATATTTCCATCGCGCGTCGCCAGTGAGCTTCAATGCTTGTTTGTATTTTTCTTTGCTAATCAATAACTTGCTGCATTTGAAACAAACGGAACGCAAGACTTTCAAAATAGTAGAAAGATACTGAATGTAAAAGACTGGTCTCGCCAATTCAATATGACCGAAATATCCAGGGGTTTGCATATAATCAAGCCCATCCGTAGGACAAATGAGTCCAGGTTCTAAGACACCCATGCGCGGGTCAAACAATCCACCTATGACAGGTTTATTGTTAACATATGTGTCACGACTAGTTATTTCAGCAACAGAACCATTACGAATTTCTTCGGGCGACAAGATACTAAATTGAATCCCAATGATTTTGGAAAAGTGTTGTGATTCAAATTTAGACGACATGTTCTTATATATGACAGATATTATTTAGATTGTTTTTACTAATATACTTTATATATTTAAATCAATTTTCTTTGGTTGTTTTGTTTTCTGAAACATAAAATCAACAAGTTTTACTTTCTCGACATTCGTGGCGAGGATTGTTGGGTTCCACTGTGGCCCCAGCCCATAAATAAAAATTGATTGTATAATAAAGTAAAAATTATTTCCAATAACAGAATATAAAGGAATATAAAAGTATATATAATACAATGGCACGCTCTGATAAACAAATGAAGTCTATCTCATCTAAATTCAAGTCTAATAAAAAAGACAAATCAAAGGAAAAGTCAAAAACGAAGGAGTATAATAAAAGGCGAAATGAATCGTCTGATGATGATGATAATGACAGTTATGACGAATATGATTCAGAAGAAGAATATGAATCAGGAGATGAGATGGACGAGCACGAGTATAGGAAATTTCTAAAAAAAATATTTCCATCCAAGAATATGAATGAGAAAATAAAGGCTGGCGAAAGATTGAAAAGACAGATGAAGTACGAAGAAGATAGCGAAGATGAAGAAAGCGAAAGTGATGATGAAGAAGATGTCAAACCAAGACACAAGAGAAAAACAAGGGAAAATAAAAAGAAGTCAAAGGTCGTTTCCAAGAAGAAATCTAAATCTAAGCGTCATGTAGAAACGGATAGTGACGATGATGATGAACATGAAGAAGCAGATGAAGAGTTGCTGAGAAAAAAAAGAAAAAATCAAAAAAAGAAGACTCAAAAGAAAGAAAGAGATGATGAATCTGAAACAGAGTCAGAAGAAGAAGAAGAAGAAGACGACGATGAATCTGAAACAGAGTCAGAAGAGAACGATGACGACGAAATACAGAAGAAGAGCAATGGAAAGTTTAATATAGTATTTACGATTGGTGGATTAGATGAGAACGAGTACGATGAAGACGATGATGAAGACTGGGAAGATGTTAGTGATGAATATTCTACCGAAGACGAAGATGAACCAGTTTCAGATACAGATTTAAGTGAAAGCGAGGACGACGAAGAAGAAGAAGATAGTTCAAGTGAAGTAGAAGAAGAAGAAACAAATAACAAGCATAAAAAATCAAAAACTAAGAAACAAGTACAGAAGAAGGAAAATGTCAAGGAGAGAAACAGCAAAGAAAAGAGAACAACAAAAACAAGAGGAATACAAATACAAACAAAAAAAGAAGAAACAGAGATAAAACCTATACTGTATGAAAATGGCAATGAAGTAGAACAGGTAAAACTAGAAGTGGAAGAAATTCCCAAACAAAATACCAATACTGGTACAAAGGACGACTTTCTTTCGCAATTGACCGAATTGTATAAAAAGAACAAAACAAATCCAGTCGCAAAGGAATGTCTAAAAATATGTGAAAAAAAAATGAAGACGGACAAGAAAAAGGCGGAAAAAATAGTGCAAAAAACCAAGGACAAGAATTATCGCATTTTCCGTAAAATGGCACACGACAAGAATACAACAAATGACTATACCTTCTTTTCTAAATTGGAGGTGGAACATCAAAAGAAAATCATAAAAGAGTTGCGAGAAATCAACAAAACAACTCGCATAGAAAAGCCGTATCGTATGACGCTGTTAGAATCTGAAATGCCACTAGTTTTCAAAGGCGAAGCAATGAAAAAAATCAATTCCTTGCGACAAATGGAACCGGGGTCAGGCGAGTATTATAAAATCAAGAACTGGGTAGATACATTTATGCGTATTCCATTTGGTAAATATCAGCATTTGCCCGTAAATATTAGCGACGGTATTGAAAAATGCCACGAATTCATGGAGAATGCAAAAAATACATTGGATGCGGCAGTATATGGAATGAATGACGCAAAGATGCAAATTATGCAATTATTAGGACAACTTGTAACAAACCCAAGTGCAATTGGAACAGCCATAGCTATTCACGGACCTTATGGAACAGGAAAAACTTCTATTGTAAAAGAGGGAATCAGTAAAATATTGAATCGTCCCTTTGCATTTATTGCACTAGGAGGTGCAACAGACAGTAGTCATCTAGAAGGTCATTCATACACATACGAAGGAAGTACGTGGGGTAAGATCGTACAAATATTGATAGAAAGCAAGTGTATGAATCCAGTGATTTATTTTGACGAGTTGGATAAAATAAGTGATACACCCAAGGGAGAAGAAATTGCTGGAATATTGACACACTTGACAGACACTACACAAAATAGCCAATTTCACGACAAGTATTTTGCAGAAGTTGATTTTGATTTGAGTAAATGTTTATTTATATTTAGTTATAATGACGAGTCAAAAGTGAATCCAATCTTATTAGATAGAATGTATCGTATAAAGACAAAGGGTTATGACAAGAAACAGAAGACGATTATTGGTAATCAATATTTACTCCCCAAAATTATGCAACAAGTGAAGTTTGAAAATGGAGATATTGAAATACCCGAAGAGACACTGCATTATATAATAGAAACACACTGCAATAAGGAAGATGGTGTAAGAAATATGAAACGCTGTCTAGAAATTATTTACACAAAGTTGAATTTGTATAGATTAATTAAACCTGATACAAAATTATTTGGAGACGATATGAGTCTTACAGTGTCATTTCCATTTAGGGTAACAAAGGAGATAATTGATAAATTAATAACAAGGGAAAGAACAGATGACATGGCCCTAAAAGGAATGTATGTATAAAAATCTAAACTGAAAAATCAGTTTTATGATACTGTTTGAATTCATTGTCCCAATAATAAGTATAACATATATCAAACATATATTTTTTTTCATTTGCATTTTTCATAATTCTCTCATATTCTTCATTTAAAAACTCTTCTGTGATGATATTCCAGTCGTTTACAATAATAACCGGTAAATTTACAAATAGTTTATCCATACAACTACTTTTAATAATAGGTATCGTACCACACATGAGTGCTTCCCAAGTTCTATGGGTGTCAAACCCTCTTCCAGGGGGAGATAAACAGAATTTGTATTGGGATAAGGTTTGGATATATTTTTCAAAAGGTTCACTATTCGACCACGAAAATCTTGACTGGAATAAAGTTTTAACATGTTGTCTCATACCCTCAGTTTCTCGAACAAATGGATAACAGTTGTTGCAAGTAGTGTCAGAAAAATTAAAATACAAAAGATTTTTTTTCAGGGATTTATTCAAAAGGTTTTTTTCGGGCTGCATACAATTCAACAAAAATAAATCTCTGTGGGTTATTTTATCTTCACCAAACATTTTTGTACTAGACCATTGCCACTTGGGGCCAAGGGGAAGAGGTTGTAATTTATCGTGATACATATATGCATTTTTAGAGTACCATTTAACCAAATAAGGCGATGCAAAAATAATATTCATTGTGTGAAATATATTTTCTGAATGAGGAGGGTCATACATGTACGGAATACTAATATCATCATTGCAACAAGTTATTAATACATACTTGTTTTTCAATTCTAAAAGTGTGTTCATGTAATTGAATACTTGTGCGGTGTCAATATAAATAATAGGAATAGAGTATTTGCATTGAATATTTACATGATATATTAGTTTCTCATGTGAAACTGAGTTATTATCTTGTATAACTATACAGGCATGTTTAGAATAATAATCAATACTTAAAAATGGTTCTGAATACATGAATAATTTTTGGAACATGTATTTATATTGTTTTGTCTGTATATAAGGATTTGGTTATAATGGAATAGCATTTACAAGTTCTCGCACAATAATTCTAACATTTTGCGCCTTTAATTTATTCGTTTTCAACAATGGTAATACTATACCAGTGAAACAAGAATCAATAATATAAATTTCTTGGCTATTTAAAATTGTATCTAAATAAAATAACAATTTGATATTAACAAAAAGATCACATAAATCCCTTTTTTTTGTTATTTCTTTATTGTTTAAAGTTGCAGTTGAATATATATTTACATCACTACATATTAATATAGTTTTTTCATCATATAAATATTTAGACAACAAATTAGAAATATTTAATGAAACGTTATTAGATGAAGTCGTGTGTATAAATACAATATTGTATGATTCAACTAGTTCATACAACGCCAATGATTCATGTGTAGGCGGTAGATAAAAATACTCAAACATGGTCGATAAATTCAATTGAATATCTTTATACATGCATTCAATAAAACCATAATAGTTGGCAAGTGTAATAGTGTCGTATTCAATCGAATATTTAGTATTTTCAGGAATAGTATGTTGAATCAACTTTTGATTTGTTTTTTTAGTTTTCAAATAATTAATATGTAAACCGCAAATAAATATGTCAACATTATCATCTACATACTTTGGTGTGAGTATATTAGAACACACTTGTTTTTCGTGTTCCATATCGGTTGAATGAAACGGAACACAAATTATACTGTCATTATCTAAAAAAAATAATTTTACATTTTCACAATACTTATCTTTGCATAAAAAGTAAATTTTATCGTAAAATTGCGATAAAAATCTTACCGCGCCAATAGAATATAAATTGTCTCCTAAACCATTATTGTTTAAAAAATAAGCAATCATTATTTTATTTAGTTATATTTTATAATTTAAAATATAAATAAAAATTAAATAAAACGTGCAAATAAAAAATAGAAATACAACATATGTCAAACAATTGCATTGTGCCTGTATCTATTGGAGAATTGTGGGATAAATATACAATTTTACTTATAAAAAAAGAGAAAATATCAGACTCGCAGAAACTAATGCATGTTAAAAAAGAAATAGAATATTTAACACCTTTTATAGAAAAATATAATTTAGATGAAAAAATTCAAAATGAACTGAAAGAATGTAACACAATGTTATGGAATATTGAAGATAAAATACGAGAGAAAGAATATGAAAAAGAATTTGACAAAGAATTTATAGAATTAGCACGTTCAGTATATTATACTAATGATACTCGCGCAGAAATTAAAAAAATAATAAATGAAATTTTTCAATCTAGTATTTTTGAGGTAAAATCTTATAAAAATTATAAAATATAAATTATAGTAATAAAAATGAAAATATTAGTATTAATATTAGCATCAGATAATACATACAAGTATGAGGAATTTCAAAAATGTTGGAAAAGATATATGAATTGCATGCCATCAGTATTTGACTGTTATTTTTACAAATCAGACCCCTCCATTGAAACACCCTTTGTCAAAAATGAAAATGAAATAATACTTAAAATGGAAGAAACATTAGAATTGACATATGAAAAAACAATAAATATTCTTAAATATTTTTACAATGACTTGGACAAATATGACTATATACTTCGCACAAATCTTAGTTCCTTTATTCGATTTGATAAATATATAGAAATATGTGAAACTTTTCCAAAAGAAAATTTAGTTGCTGCTCTAATTGGATACGGTTATGAAGTACCATATCCTGCTGGTGCTGGATTTACATTGACACCTGACATTGCAAAACGTCTTGTAGATGACGTACAACCATATGTTTATGTAGATGATGTTACAATTGGTTATGCGTTGCATAAATGGGGTGTTGAAATAACAAATTTAGAAAGATATGATTTGATTCATGGATATGAAGATGTTAAAAAAATAAACACAAATATATATCATTTTAGAATAAAAACAAATAGTATACATGATGATATCACAATGTATAATAATTTAATAGATAAATATTATAACCTAACCATGAACGAAATAAATATGAATACAAATAGTATTTCCATTATATTGACAGGACAAACAAGAAGTTTTTTTAGTAACAACAATTTTTCAAAAATGATAAAACGTGTAAAAGAAAATTATAAAACTATTTTTATTGTTTGTGTATTGAATTCTGGAAATCATAATGAAGTTTCAGAATATCTCTCTTCATTAGATATCAAACACATGACAATAGATTATCCTCATTATATGGGAATGTATTTACATGAAGTTGCAGAAAAACAAAACCACACTGAATATATCAGGTTAAAAGAACAATATTTGAATTCAACAACAACCGCTAAAAAAGAAATATGGGATACGGATACATGGACGAGACAACATACATATATACAGTCGCATCAACTAAAAATTGGATTAATGCATTTGATTGATTATGAAAACGGAAACAATATTAAATTTGATATTATTTGTAAAACTAGATTTGATATAAGTTATCCAGAAGATTTTTATCCACATATACCCCTACTCAATTACAATACAAATGACAATATAAATTCAAAGGAAACACAATCACAACTATTAGATTCAATTACATTCAATAAAATAAACAAAAAATTGGCAGAAGAAGCAATGAAAAAGTGTGGTTTAGAAACAATAGATGACTTGATCGACTATAATAAAAAACAAAAAGAACAAATAGAATGTCGTGTGGATCCTGATATGAAATACATAACATTTGGTTCCACTTATTGTTATAATTATCATTCATTAGAAGGTATTAAAAAACATGGAACAAAAAACATATTATACGCATTGAATGATTTATGTTTTTTTGGAAGAAGAGATGTTTTTTTCAAATTGCAAAACTGGTTTCAAGAAAGCGGAATGATTGAAAATACTGAAATACCCCATTTTTATGCACCAGAATCGCAGCTTATTATTTTTTGTTTAAAACATGGAATCGATATTCTTTGTTATTATAATGATAGTTTTGAAATTATTAGGTAAAATCCTGAAATAATAAATATTTACTTTCATATAAAATAAATAAAATGACAAATTTTTTCATATCTTTTGGAGGTCCTCATGCAAAATTCCACAAAGCAGTGGAAGATATTTGTAATGAAGCAAAAGAATTTGAGGCGTTTGAGGAGGAAAACGTTATTAAATATACTGATGAAGATTTAAAAAATGACAAAGAGTTTTGGAATGTTCATGGTCTAATGATAGAAAGTAATCCACGTGGATATGGGTATTGGTTATGGAAAATATATTTATGTTACAAAACCATGTTATTAGACCGTGTAAAAGAGGGGGATATTATAGTGTATGCTGATTCAGGATGTATATTGCGAAAACAATTTGAAAAAAGAATGAACGAATACATTGAAATGTGTAAGAACAGTTCATCGGGAATAGTTGTATTTTCACTTCAATTTGAAGAGAGACATTGGACCAAAATGGATTTATTCGTATATTTAAATGCGTGTGAAAATTTGAAAGATGACTATCAAATTATTGGGGGTGCTTTTATTTATAAAAAGTGCGAAAACACGTTGAAAATAATGAAAGAATGGTTTGAAACTGCAACCTATTCTTCTTATCGTATGCTTACTGATGTGCCAAGTCAAGTTCCCAACACCTCTGATTTTATAGAACATAGACACGATCAAAGTATTTTCTCTTTATTATTAAAAAAATACGGATGTGAAAGATTAGGATATGAAATTGAAGAAGGTAGTGGTGGTCCTATATTTGCGGCAAGAAGAGCCAAATAGTTATTATTGTAAATTCAAAATAATTATATAAAGATATAAAATATCAATATAAATATAATAATTATGGGTTGCGACTATTATATTTTGAAACTATTACATATTTATTACAATGATAATGAATATTTAGCAGTTGAAATAGATAGAAAACGTAAATATTATGATTTTAACGAAGATGAATATGATGAAGATGATGAAAACTATGAAGAAATATTCAATGATTACGTAAAATTAACGTTAACACCAAAGTTGTTTCCTATCATCATATACACAAATAATAAGTTCACAAAAAATGATTTTGAAACAAAATATAAAGATGTTGTAGAAAATGAAATAAATAAATACGATAAAAGTTGGAAAGAAATTACAAAAATTTTAAAAGTTGAAGAAAGACGCGAAAGGTGATTTTACATCTTTCTTTCCGTTTTTTTCTATTTTTCTTGATTTTCCATAATATATATCATAAAATAAGAGAGTGACTGGTTTTGTGTAATAATATTATCATTTATATTTTCTAATAATTTATTTTGTTTTTGAACTTCTTGTAAAAGATTGGATAGAATATTGTTTGTATTTATAGAATTTGATAATGTATTTTTATTGTAAAAAATCGATGCACTATGACTATGATATTGACTATGGTATTGCTTTTGTAATATTCGCAGTATTCGCATAATGATTTGTTGTTTATTACAAATAAATATATACATTTCTTTCTAAGTTGTTTATTCATATTTATGGTGAATTATACCCGTAAAAGTATCTATTTCAGTGTCAGGTAGAAAGTACCTAAAAATAGTTTAGTAAAAATAAAATTATTTTAATTCAAATAATTTTACTATAATACATGCAGTTAGTATATTTCATTAATTTTAAAATTGTTGGTTTAGGTACTTACTGTCGGACACTCACCACAACATAGGCCATGAATTGAGTCTATATTCCTAGCAAAAGTAACTGGCTTATCGCAATAAATACCTCCTTCTATTTTATATTGATTAGTGACACTCTTTTTAATCAAGTCCCCATTATCATCTTTATTATCGGTCAACTTATTAGCAGTACACTCAGCAATCAAATCACTACCGTCCAAACGTATATTTTTACACCAGTCCTTGTATGGTCCTTCTGGAATTGTTGGTTCACTTGGAGGATCAAGTTCAAGCCCTTCTATTTTACTAGTAGTAATTAAATAATAAAAGAATGAAAATAAAATAGAAAACACCAAAGCATGAACTATTGCTACTGTAAATTTATCTCCCTTGGGGGGAAATTTTCCAAAAATTCCAGGAGAAAGAAGGAAAAAGATAAAAAACGCGGAAAAAAAAATTGCTAAATCTTTCATTTTATATATATACATATAATATATTATTTTAATTTATATTACTATTATTAGTATATTTTCCTAAAAAATAAATCCGTTACTATTTCTCCTTCTAGGTTAGTGGCAGGTAGAAAGTACCTAAACCAACGATTTTAAAAATAATGAAATATACTATAAAATTATTTGAATGAAAATAATTTTATTTTTACTAAATCAATTCTAGGTACTTTCTGCCTGACGCTACCGGCAGAAGATAATACGATGTCAGATAAAATATAAAACATATCTAATTTATTATATTTATTTCAAATAAATATATTCATTTTTGTGTGATTGTTCCAATGCATACAATTCTTCTCGGGTATTCACGCCATGGATTTGATATACCATAGAGGACGGAATTGTGACAGATTTGATTTTTCCCACCAATAACTTTGCCAGATCCGTCAAATAATATTCGTGTTGAACGTTGTCGTTTTTAATAAGAGGAATATATGTTTTCAAAATAGATGCTGAAAACAAATAAATTCCCACATTTACTGTTGTAAGTTTTCTCTCTTCCTCGCTACAATCCTTTTCTTCACGAATACCTACAACACAACCATCCGCTGTTAAAATCCTACCATATCCATGAGGATTTTCAAGGTCACACACCAAAAAGTTCGCGCCATGTTTTATTTCTAAGCATTGTTTTACGAATATATCCAATAACTCAAATTGTACCAACGGCATGTCTCCATTCAATATCAACACATTTTCATTCAAATTTGATTCTATATCAAACTCATACAAATCCAAGCAACATGAAATTGCACCTGCGGTTCCATTAGGTTCTTTTTGTTGGACGTAATAAATATTATTCATTACAATATTGTTTTCATTAAAATACGTTTGGATAGATAATTGAATCAAAAAATTATGTTTTCCGGTAACAACAATGATTTTAGAAGGCGATAATTTATTAGCTTGCAATATAATGCGAACAAGCATTGGAACACCATTGAATAAATGTAATACTTTTGGAACATCAGAGTTCATTCGTTTTCCCTCACCCGCTGCCATAATAGTTACTACACAAGGTTGTGACATTGATTATTGTTTTTTGTTTTTGTTTTATAAATTTATCGACATTTTTTTAATACATTTTTTACACCTTTTTACATTTCAAATGCCAATTTTATCTTAGTCTTACTTTTTGTTTTTGTTTTCGTGTGGTAATTCCTTTATTTGTTTTAAATCAATAAATTTATTCAATTTATCTAATTTATCATTTTCAATATCAAAAGTTATAAATTTAGAATTTGGAAATTTTGAAAAAAAGGTTTCTATATTTGTATAATGTTTAATTACAAAATCAATAAAGGATTCGTCTGACATATTATTCAATAATTCTGGATTATACCTAATTAGTCTTTCATTTAACTTATTCCACCTTTTGAATGAATTTAATAATTTTGTTGGTTCTCTTTTATTAAGAATAAAAATGGAGTCTGGATTTTCATTATACAATTGTTCATAATCAGTTATTTGTGGCCAATAAGCATTATTTTTGTCAATACAAACATCCATTTGAGTAATAACATCAGTGTTAAGAAAATCATTTAATAATGGTTTATTCATTTTCTTATTTTTGCATATCATTGTTCCAATATATCCATATTTAGCTGTATGATGATAAGAATTATAACCTAGTTCTATAAATAATTTTTGGAAAGAAGAGGTTCCTGATTTTGGAAATCCAACTAATATTATCATATATATATTATAATAAATAATTTAAAAAATTATAAGGAGTCAAATAATCGGCGTTTGAAATAGTGGCAGGCAGAAAGTACCTAACCCAACAATTTTAAAAATAATGAAATATAATATAAATTTATTTAACTGCATGTATGATAATAAAATTATTTTCATTCAAATAATTTTATTTTTACCGAATCACTTCTAGGTACTTTCTGCCTGACTCAATTCCAAAATTTTGATTAGCGTCCAAAAAACCTTGATGTGTAAAATATGACCTTAATTCTTATTAATCTCTATTCGCGGATAAATGTATTTATCCGCTAAAAGGATATAGGCAGTCCACGTTTTTGTATCCGCAACGAAGGTATGGATACAAAAACACGGATAGACCTTAATAGTTTATAATTAGTGATTCTAAATAGTCTTTTTTATATTAAGTTTCATTGTATTTATTATATTTCAAATTTTATATTTTGTATTATACCTCCGATATTTTTCCTCAATTCTATCTGCTGAAATATTCGTACCAATATTGATATGTTTTGTAATCGTTGGGTGTACCCCAGCATAAATAGTTTGTGACATCAAAAATTTTACAACGGTATCCTTTTTCAATCAAAGGCTCAATCATATTATCCACATAGAATTCTCCATTTGTACGCAAGTTTCTAGAAAAAATTAAATCAAGTCCCTCTTTAAAATATTGTGCTTTTTTGAATACCATTGTTCCGATAATGCAGTGTTTTGCATGACAGTCTGTAAATGGTTTTTTAATAGAAACACGTTTAATAAATCCGCAGTCGTCTACATCTAACCACGCATACATGTGAGGATATAATAAACTCGTTGGGTTATTAGAAAAACTCCAAATAATAATATCTACCGCAGGATCCAACCAAACATCCAAATATTTCTGCATATCATAATAAACACCATTATCACATGCAGAAATCATCACAGGTTTATCCATGTTTATATCATTGGCATTCGCACGCGCATTATTAAAAGCCAACTCACAGGTGCAGGCTTGTCCTTCGGTGATATAGTCAATATCAATAACGCTTACATCATCTCCATTGAAATGACTTAGCAATGTTTCTGCAATTGGATAGTCTTCCAAATGACTCTTTTGACAAATAAATATTTTCTTATGTGTAGGAGGCAAACACTTTACTGCCTGTACAACCATAGGTAATCCTTCAACATCTAAAAGGGGTTTTGGAGTAGAATATCCAACATTAAAAAAACGACTTCCAGCACCTGCCATTGGAAGAATCAATGTTACATCGCAGTGGATATCAACATTAATACAGTTAAATGACGGTTCGCGTTCAAAAAAGTAATCGGACCACACCAAGTATTCTTCCAGATCTTTGGGAGTTCCCCATTGTAGCATTTTGTCAATTTTAAATACTCCAATTTTGAGATTGTCTTCCTTCATAAGATTGTAAACCATGCTTACATAAAATTCATTATTGACACAAATATTTCTCTCCACTAATCGTTCAAAATATTTTTTCATAATATTTCCATTTCGGAAATAATATGTACCATTACTGGCATATTCATTCATTTTATTGTCTGTAAAAGGTTGTTTTTCTTGGATAGACGTCATTTCAACACAACCTGAACCACTCCCAATAACAGAGAGAAAAGCATAATTGTCACTTCCCAACATGTGTGGATGAAACCCAATATAGCAAGCTATACCGCCATCCGTGTTATTTTCTCTCATGTTTTTCAAAAAGGCATGATAATCCCATTGTGTTCCATAATCGCAATAAGATACTATTACTTCTTCATTTTCATTTTCAAAGAACGTCGTATTATCTGACTGTAATTGGATAGCTTGTAATACTGCATCAACTGGTCCTCTTCGATTTTCAACACTCACCTCAATAATTTTACACGTAGGAACAATATTTAACAAAATTTCTCTCATGTTGGTTTCTCTCAAATGCAAATCATTGCATATAAAAGTTACATCTGTTTCTCCTGGAAATAGTTCAACGACATGTTGTATAATAGGTTTAGCTTCTACGCAAATAAGTGGTTTAGGATCATTATAACCAGCCTCTATAAACCTTTTTCCGATACCTGACATGGGAATAATAATTTTCATTCGTAAATTTTATGAAAATAGCGTATGTATTATATACAACCAACAAGTTTTAAATGAGTTTTTTTTGTAATAATAACTGTCTGAATAGAAAAAATAGTGTTAAAAAACAACAACAACTAGATCAACAATCATGCAAAAGTAAAAATAAAAATACTTATCACATTTACAAAGAAGTGAAAATAAGTATTATAGTTTCTCTCTATTTGACAATAGACGAAATTATTAAAGAAATAAAACAAAATCCAACATTGAAATATTATAAAGTAGTAACTAGTAAAACAGATGAAAATAATTATGAACGAGTAAAAATATCCAATGATATTGTGTTGAATACACAATTTATTTGTCATCGCATCAACACAATAGAAGAATTAAAGTCAGTACCCGAAATATTTGGTGTTGAAATCGACATTCGAGATGTTACAAGAGATAACAACAAAATTTCCAAAATAAATAAAAATAAATTAGTTTTAGCACATGACCCATATCCATCCAGCACAGCTGATTCGTTGAATGAATATTTAAAAATATACAACACCCAAACACGTTCACCGATTATAATGAATATAAAAAGTGAGAGAATTGAGCCAGAATGTTTGACATTGTTGGAAAAACATAAAATCTCCGATTTTTTCTTTTTAGATTCATCCTTCCCGATGATTTATTATATGAATAAAAAGAACCCCAATAAAACAAACAAGTTTGCTTGTCGTATTTCAGAATATGAACCAATAGAAACATTTTTCTCTCTATATAGAGAGAATATGATATCACATGTTTGGATAGATTGTTTTACAAAGGAACCACTTACAAAAGAAATGAACTCATTAATACAAAACCAACCCCAACCACCAACCAACGAAGATACACAAACACAAAAAGATAATAATAACACAATAAAAATATGTATTGTCTCTCCGGAATTACAAGGACAACCAGATAAAATAGAAGAATATCGTCGATATTTTATTGACAATAATATTATTCCTGATATGATTTGTTGTAAATTGGAAAGAATTATTGAATGGATTTAGATTCAATAACATTGTACCCGCGCGTATTTATCATAATATATATTTGATATATTAATACATATTACATATCATATATTATGATACGTGGAGTAATTTTTGATTTTGACAATACATTATATAATTATAACCGTGCAAACAGTGATGCGTTGGCCGCGATATTTGAATTGATATACCAGGAAAATAAGGAAAAAACAATTTCGGTTGAAAATATAGCCAAGGTATATCAAACAATCAACAAACAAGTAAAAGAATCAAATAATTCTGCAATTAAATTCAACAAAACGATTTATATAAAAAAAATCCTAGAATTTTTCCATATTCCATACACTTCTTTTGACAAATATTATACTATTTATCAAACAGTGTTCTCTCGTTCCTTTATTTTGTATGATGGAGTAGTGGAATGTTTGAAATACTTGAAGGTCCAGAATATAAAAATCGCCATTCTTAGCAATAATATATTTATCCAACAGTATCAAAAACTACAAGAGTCCAATATATTGCAGTATATAGATGTCATACAAACAAGCGATGAATGTGGAGAAGAAAAACCACACATCAGCATGTTTTTACAAGTAAGTCACAAGTTGCACATACCTTTTCATCAACTAGTATATGTAGGTGATGATTATAATGCAGACATTCTTCCTGCATTAGAATTATCTATTTTACCGTTTCATTTTATCACGGATCTCTTTGACCTGGAAAAAATAAAATGTATTCAGTCAAAAACGCACGATTCAGTCAATAACAATAACAAGAACACAAATAGCCAATATATAATAACAAATAATTTTAAAAATCAAATAGTGCCTTTTTTTCAGCACTTGATAGAAGGTAGTAAAGACTTGGAATTTCTCTCTATCTTCTTCGGTCAAAGTGTATGGAACGTGCAGGGTCCAGGAGGAAATATATCTGTTAAAATAAATGACAATCAGTTCATGCTTATAAAGTCTTCGGGTCAACTACTTGGTAATGTATGTAGTAAAACTGGAAATGGGTTTTGTTTAACAAATACAGAAACCTGTAAAAAAATATATGGAGATGGTGTACCATCTATGGAAACACCGTTTCATTCATTTATGAAAAAATATACAGTTCATATTCATTTTACACTAACAAACATATTTTTGTGTTCTGCACACAACTCGATGGAAGAAATACTCAATAAAAATGGACGGTTTAGATATCCATATAAAATTATTGAATATGTTCCTCCCGGTTCCATTTTATCAAGAACAATTCGAGAGAACTACAATAATGATACAAATATTTATTTCCTCAGAAATCATGGGGTTATTATTACAGGAGAAACCGTAAATGAAATACTTGAAATCTACGAATACATGTTTCATTATTTTAGCGATGCCGTGTTAGGGTTGGGAAAGAGACCAGTAACAGGAACTATAACAGAATTAAATAAGGAAAAACAGTGGACTTGCTTTATGCTTAACATCTTCTTATACAATAAATACCAGGTGTGTAAAATTATTCAGTCAACAAATTATGATTCCGACATTATTCAAAATATAAAATACTGTTTTCCTGATTTAGCAGTATTTATCCAAAAAGTGATTGTATTAGCAGATGATGTTTCTCTCGTGGTATGTTTAGACAATAATGATTATGTAATGACAGATGAAGTAAGAACACCGAATGATGTCAATATAATTATTTATAAATCAAACGCATACTTGGTCGCAGATACAATAAATAAAATGTGTGCATTGAGAGAAATGATAGATGAATACATAAGATTATATCATAATACACCAACAGAGTTGGAACCTATTATGGATATAAATTATTTACAAAATATGGAAGAAGAAAAAATAAGATTGAAGCGATAAAACAAAATAAAATACATAAACATAAAATAGATAAAAATGGAAATTATTTCATTCAAGAAGTTGGATACATATACTATCTACATTAAAAAGGATGAAACAGAGAGAGAAATAGGATATTCGCATTTGAAAAATGTTTCCATCACTGGAAGAAATTCTTTTTATCCCAATGTACTACTATCGACTACGCATTTAGAAGAAAGACTTGTCTCTCCATACGATGAAAAAATAATGTCTTTAAACAAAGAAGGGTTTTATGATGGAAATATTTACACATCTACATCTTCTAATACAAAAAAACAACAAGAAAAAGATGAAGAAGAAGAAAAAGAAAAACAAAAAAGGGGAGACTATTTTTTTTTCATTTACAATTTTGACAATTATTATCATTTTTTGTACGATACTCTTCCATATTTATACACCTATTTTTATTTAAAAAAATCAATTTCACCCGACTTGAAATTATTAGTAAATTATCCAAACCCAAAAAAAAAATATTTTTATAAATTCAATTTAGATTTTTTAGAACAATGGAAAGATGATATTGTATTACACGAGGAAGGTTCCATATACGAAAATGTATTTATATCATCATCACTTACGCACGGAGGATATTCAAACAATCCACCAAGAAAAGAAGTATATGATTTTTTCTTCGAGTCATTCATACAACGACAAGGACAAGGACAAATACAACCTAGTAAAAAAAGAATCTACATCTCTCGAAGGACGTGGATAAACAATGACCACACAAACATAGGAACAGACTATACAACTCGCAGAAAAATGATGAATGAGGATGAGTTGGTGCAGTGTCTAACATCAAAATATGGATTTGAAGAAATCTTTGCAGAAAATTTGACAACCGAAGAAAAAATAAAACTTTTCTCACATGCAGATATTATTTGCGGAAGTATTGGAGGAGGAATGAGTAATTTGCTTTTCTCTCCACCTACGACAAAAACAATTGTCTTGGTAACTCCATTTTTCTTGGATATAAACCATCGTTTTCGTTATTCAATGGCCCACACGGATATACATTATTTTACCGATATAGAAACCTTTTATTCGGATTCGTATATAAATGGAGACAATAATAAAATACCAATGTATTGTCGTGCAAAAATAACAAACAAATACTCTATTTTTAATAATATAATTGGGGAGATTTGTCATTCAGTTGTAGCCGTAGCCGAAGGTTACGAAAAAAAACAAAAATATTTAATGAATCTTTCCAATAATGATGTTGCTGGATTTAGTCAAAGTGCCGAATTCATCCAAGAATGGTTTTACCCAGAAGAATTTGAATTATTAGATCATGGTTTGAATAGTCCATATGTAGTAGATATTGGAAAAATAGAAATCTTATTGGATACAATTCTCTAAAATAAAGAAAAAAAAGAACATTTTTTTCTTTATTATTATATGCCGCCATCTAAAATTCATATATTAATTTGTGGAGAACCTCGAAGTATTGATTTGGTTGTTAATAATATTAAAATATTACTTAAAGATAATAGTTTGTTTTTTTATGTATGCACGAATTTAGATTTCTGTCTTGAAGGTGTTTTGTGGAAAAAAAAGCTTATTATCCAAGATGAACACGATGATTCATATCGAAATGCATTGAATTATGCAAACAAAATAAATAACGGATTAAAAATATTGAGATCGTCGTCTTTTTCAAAAGATAGTAATGATATTTATTTTATTATTCGTAGCGATTGTATTATAGAAGAACTTGGATTTTCATTTTCATTCGATGAAATACAATACAATATGTTGTACGTATCAAATATACATATGAATCAGTTTACCAAAGATACAAACGAACGAGTGTGTGAAAATGTTATTATAACACGGTCACTGGATTTATTGGAGAATTATTATTCTTATATAAAACAACCAGAAAATAAGGGATATTTAGACGTAGGGTTGTATAATTATGTACGCGAAAAAGGTATCTCTTATATTGAAATTCCTATAAAGTACAAATTAATTTTAAGAAGATGCAATATTATAGCAATATCTGGTGACTCAGGTTCAGGAAAATCTACACTGATGCAGTATTTAATGAAACGTCTGCAACAACAAGAAGAAGGTCGCATTATAGAAATGGAAGATGAATATGTGAAAAAAGAAAAGGAAAATAAAGAAATATTAACACTAGAAACAGATAGATATCATAAATGGGAAAGAGGTAACAAAAATTATAATGCTTTTACACATTTGAATCCAACGGCAAATTATATTGATAAAATGTGCGAAGATGTATATCAATTAAAAATGGGAAATGAAATATTTCAAGTAGACTACAATCATGAAACTGGGACATTTACATCCAAGGAAAAAATAGAGGCTAAACAAAATATAATTGTTTGTGGATTGCATACTCTATATCATTCTAAAATGAATGATATTATTGACTTGAAAATATTTATGGATACAGATAGAAATCTAATCAAGTATTGGAAAGTACAGCGAGATGTAAAAGAACGGGGGTATAGCATAACGAAAGTGCTGAATCAAATGAAAATAAGAGAAGATGACTATGAAAAATATATCAAGACACAAAAAAATGTAGCTGATATAGTTATACAATTTTATACACCATCTTTTCAAAATAAAAATATGGATTTAACTTTTTTAGATGTTGATTTTGATGAAAAGATTGACCTTATGTGCAATATCATTATACAAAATGAATCAATGATTAATAAAATACTACAACTAGAAGATAAAGATTTTCAAGTTGAATTTGTAAAAAATGATAAACAAACAAAAGATTATTTAGTCATTTCTTTTTCAAATGTTGGAGAGAAAGATTATTTTTATAGTCAATTGTTTAACTTGATAAAAAATTGAAATAAATATATAAATAAAAAGATAAATTAACATGGAAAATATTGAGGCTATTATGAATTGGGAGTGCAATACTCATTCTACCATCATATTTGATTCTATTGTCGAAACAAATGTAGATGCGGATCCGGATGAAAAAGAAGAAATAGAAAAAACAAATAAAAACAGAGAAATTGTATATTCTCTCATTTCTTGCAAAAGAATTCACGAAACAACCGTGTCATATTTAGAACGTGTCATACATTTGAGAGAAAATATACTTCCCAAACACTTGTGTCTTTTAAAAAATGAGAATCAATCAATAGAAGACTTGGAGAAACAAATAAAATCTTCCAAAGAAAAAATAGAGTTTATTTCTATGGAGCTATTGAAAAAGTGCGTTCATGAATGGGTGGAGGATTGGATAGACTTGACTGTGGAAAAATCTCAGCAAATTAAATATTGTAAATATTGCGAAACAAATAAATAATCATAAAAATACAATTTATTTTATACTATAAGTGTATAACTACAAAATGTCTAAAAATATGATTACTTCATTTTATAGAAAGCTTTGCACTCCTGCAAAAATATACATGGTATTCATTACATTATCTATATTAGCTGGTTTAATAATGGATACACCAGTAGTGATTCTTTTCATTCATGCCATCTTCTCTTTTTTCTGGATAATATTTTTAGACTGTTTATGTTTGAAAGGAATGAGTTGTCTTTCGTGGATTTTAGTTTTATCTCCTATTATTACATTAATATTTGCAATTTATTTTATGGATGTAATGATGATGACGGCTGAAAAAATGTTACATCCAGACCATGTTAAAACAATAAAACAAGTTCTAGGAAAATAATAAATACAACATAGACTTACATTTTTATTATACATTTTTCATACTTTTGCAACAAGTATGAAAAATCTAATCTCATCATTCGTTTCATAATTATTTATTTGGATGAACGGCATTTTTAGCCATGGTATATCCCATCAATGCAAATCCAAATATACTAAAAATAAGTAAAAATATAAAGAAAAAATTCAATGCAACTAAAAACCATCCAACGCTAGACCAACCTATACTACATAACCAATTAATAAAATAAATTAACAAAATTGTTACAACAACATGATATAACAATGCCAAAATTGTAAATGAAGGTGAAAAAAACGTTCCAAATAATGAAAGAATATTTATTATCAACAGTATTTTTGCAGGAGTGCATAATTTGCTAAATGAGTAATTTGCCATACCGCGCTTTATTATATACGAATATTTTTTTTCAATATTCAGAATAAGGAACATTGTTTCCTCCACGTGTAACTAAATACGCATTTTGTTTTTGTGTGGTGCACGCACAACCTCTATCAGTTGAAAAAGAGTTGGGGCAACATTCAGGTTTAAAGGGGGTGTTGAAAAAAAAATCAAGTTTTCTACCCGGAAAAGGTGTACTTGCGTCTTTTGTGGATTTATCTACTGGTGATTTTCCTGATACAGTTGTCGCTATCTGTTTCCATTTATTCGTATCGAAATCAGGTTTGGAATCACCCAATGTGTAGGGCAACGCGCTACTTGCAATTGATGTAAATCCTTCCCTTCCAAGATTACTATACCCTAAGGTGCTTCCAGTCATTGACATATAATTCGGATTACTGATAGAACAAGCTAAACAAGTATGTCCGAATATCAATAGACTACAAAGAAGAATAATTATCAACGTTTCTAAATGAAATTTTATTTTTCCTATAATAAGTTCCATTTTAATTTTGTTGTTTTAGTATTTATACTATACTAAGAATATTTCTCTCCGTCCACATAAAAATTATAATCATTATATGTTATTCCTTTAAGAACAAATGTTTTGGTATTTGTTAATAAGTGATATAGTTGGGGGGATTTTTTTATTTTTATTTTTCTATCTTTTCGTTCAGGAACAATATTTGCTAAAACATTCACATTGATTTTTTCTTTATCTGGTATGGGTATTGGTTCAGAATAATATTGAATATCATATTGTTCTATATCTGTTCCATCCACAATAACCGTTCCATATACCTTCTCTCCATTAAATAAAACATCTCCTACCTTTACTTTGGAAATGTCAACCGATGTTCCATCCCAAAGCAAAATGGATGTTGAAACAAAACCACCGTCTACTCTTTTATATTTATATTTACTTTCATATTTATTTTCGGATTCAAAAGATTCGTTTAATAATAGTAAGTCAGTTATAGACATGACTATCTCATCCCAATCCATAAAAACTATTTTATTTTTCAAGTATATGTGCGAGTACGACTTTAAAAATGAATCTTGGGATGTTTCTTCAATACATATTCTCTTGCTTTCTGTATTCAAGCAATAAATATATGGTTCTTCATATTCACTTAATAAAGTAGCATTAGGATGTTGATTCACATATATCCAGCGTCCTTGAAACTTTACACGATGGTATCCACTTGCTTGAATTCCAAATAACTCGTATATTTGCATACCATATGCACTTAACTTAAATGTGGCCGTTACTTTACCATCATAATACAAAACATCTCCTACAACTACATCACATATTCTTTTTCTGGTTCCGCTTTTCATTAATATCATAGTATTTCTATCAAAACAACTATTCACACTAGGCAACGCTGGTGCAGAAGGTATATTTATGTCTGGATATACTTTTAATACACCTTCCATAAAAACCAGCAAAATGGCTAGTAAACTAGCAATAACTGCATAAGCAACTAAATAAGAAGTTGCAGGAATAAGTAAAAATGGAAAAAATGGAATAAGAATAATAAGCGCAATCAATATTCCTAAACCGGCCAAAATTGTATTCAAACTAAATGTTGCAATGTTTCCCAACAACGATTTCAGCGTATAAAAAGATCCTAAACCAGTATTTAATGCTACTTGGGCGATTCCAATTACTTTTGCTAACATGTCCCTTATTCCCATCATGATTTGTTGAATGGGAACTACAAAATTCAAAAGTTTATTCATCACATCGGCTGCTATATTTAAAAAACTGTTTCTCACATAGAAAAATTCTTTTCGAATAAACTGTATGGCTTCTGCAATTAATTCAAATACTTCTAAAAAGGCATCTGCCATAAAAGTAAAAGGATTTACTGCTCGTGTGCTTACTGGGACCAACATATTTTGAGTACAGTATGCGAAATTTTCAGCAGCATAATCAGTTGCCGTTTTATTTGCAGGTTTATTAATTAACCCTGCAAAAGGAATCACTTCTGGACGACACCTATTTTCCGCCCAATTTTCTTTAATGGGTTGGACACGATTCATTACCATGCAATAAGAATGAATGATAAAAAGAATAATAATAAGAATCATACATAAAAAAACGGATGAGCCATAACTGTCAAAATAAGTTAATTTATTATACATTTTTTTCAATGATGTAGCAGATGATAAAACATTTTCATAGTCATAATCCATTTACACCTACACCTACACCTACACGTTAAACTATACTAGAAAAAAATAAAAATAAAAATAAAATGTTTATTGAATCTGCTATTACTATTACTATATGCAAACAAAACATTTTATTTTTTACAACAAATAATCTTCCCAATCCCAGAATATCATGTTGCCTATTTTAATTTTATGACTATTCGTAATGAGACAACTAAACCAGTTTTCATATCCGCCTTCTACTTTTATAGCATCTTTATGATTTTTAACTTGTATGTATCTATGCGAATAATCATCAAAAACATAATGGCTTCCTGTAACATAAATATCCTCTTTTCCTACACCTTGTTGAGAGAATTTATACACATCTTCATCGGTTGAATTGTCTACTTTCATAATAGCGCGAACACGAGAACCATCCATTAAAATATCACCTAATTTTACATCTTGAATATTTACAATGTTTCTATTTTGTAATTGAATCTTTGTATTTGGTATGAAACAACTGCCAATTGCTCTAACGGTTTGACCTGGCGGTCCATTCCATGAACTTTCTGCGGTTTTTAAACTACCATCCACCATATACATGATAACAGTAACAATTCCAACGACTTTGGCAACAATATCTTTTACACTCATAATCATTCTCTCTACTTCCACACCAATACTTGAAAAAGTATAAAAGATTCCTCCAAAAATACCCAAGAACTGCATGCGTAAATAATGGAAAAATCCACGAACACTTCCAATATCATCCAAGAAACCAGAACTAATATCTCCTAAACCGGATAATATATACCCAATAGGCTGCAACAAATATCCAATAAAATTCGTTTGAATGCCTTGCACGCAAAAAATAAAGTCTTTGGCAATATTGTCCGAGAGAGGCATATACATTGGATTGCAACGATATTGCGCCCAATTATCTTTGATTGCTTTTAGTTTTATGAAATAATACATGGCAAATACTTGCGCCACGAATCCAACATTGACAAAAAGAAATCGTATCCATGCTTCACCTTTTGGCATTATTTTATTTTATTTTAGAAACTGAATAAATTAAATTTAAACCACAAAATAATTCAATACAACTATATTATCATTATATTTTTCTTTTCTTTATTTTCCTTGTATTTTTATTTTTATTCCTTCTTTTCTTACTAAAACTATCCCTCCTTTTTGAATATTTTTTTTTACCACCAGTTACAATTACTCCCATACGTGGCGCATCAGGTGTTTTCAAGTCACTATCATATGTTGCAGCAGACCTTGCATTTGCATGCATGTTTGCCGATTGATATATCGTAGCCATTTGACCTTGTGTTGGTGCAGGAACAGTCATTGGAACTACAATAGACCCACCTATTTTTTTACGGTATGTTTTTTTATATCGCTTTCTTTTTCCACCAGTTGTAGTTGCATTAATCAAAGCAGCATGATTAGCTATTCCCTTTTGAAAACGATTTGCTGCATCCAACGACCCATTAGGAATGTCTGAATGTATCACCTGCGGTTTTAAAGTGAGATTTGAAGACATACTTTATTTATACTATATTAAATCAATATAAAAACATTTTCATAAATAATAAAAGATCCCTTTTGCAAAAAATGGATGATAATGCTAGACTTAAATTACAAAACATGATAAAGGCAAACAATGTAGAAGATCAGACCAGTCTTATTCGTGATTTAAAGCATAGCGAAGTATTGCGAAAAAATGTGAATTCTTTGATTGAACTTAAAAAGAAATACAATAACGACATTGAGAATACTGAATTCAAAACAGAATGTATGAGTGACTGTGTATTTTTATTCATGTATTACACGGACATATACAATAAGATTCGTAAAGACGAGATTGACTTGAAAATTCTTTTCAAGTTTCTAGATGTATTGAAAGAAATTGAAGAAGGAACACTGGATCAACATGAAGGGTCGTTCAAGATTGGAACATTGCTAAAAGAACTTTATATCGACAGTGCATTGAAAAAGGCGGACAAATTGGAAAAAGAACATTCAACCATGAATGTTGATGAAGTCGCGAGAGAAGAACCGTTGAAGGTTACGTGGAAACAATTCAAACGTATGAACTTGTAATAAAAAATATTTTCACTGTATTATATAATATATAGTATATAATACAATAATACAATACAACACAATAATACAATACAATAAAAGGTCTATTCATATGTCTATCACATCTAAACATAAGAAAAAACAAAAACAATCATATAACAATAAAACAAAAAAAAAGAAAATAATATTGGAATTGCAATCTGCGTCTATTATAAAAACACTTCCAGTAGGATTCAAATTATACTCTGCTAAAAAATATAAAAGCCAAGAAATTATTGATTTTGTCAAAAAAAATAGACAACAAAAAAAACAAGTGTGTTTAATAGATAATTTAAGCTGGCTAACCACAAAAAAGGGTTCTATAAGGTATAAATTGTATCATCCAACCTACATAATGAGCGAATGGATGGTAAAAGTTCCAACAAATTTATTGAAAATTAATCATGATTCTTATTCATTTTTGAAAAATCTTTATATGAATTCTACTATACGGTTGCAATCATTTCTTTCATTAAAAGATGATGCCATAGAAAATATAAAAATGAAAAACGCCCACACAAATCCTTATCTTTTTATGAATCACAAAGAAAGGTGTTTTTATGAATTTCAGTTTATATTTGGTTTTATTTCAGTTCAAGAGCAATTGCAATTTTTACATTTTATAAAGGAATGTATAACACAAGGATTTTTAAAAGACAACACTTTGAAAAAAAAAATAGACAATAGGATAATATTGTATAACTTTTCGGATTTAGTGTTTTACA
>Ga0214921_10002907_pt1 | contig 27042 bp, 22 predicted proteins | sample LL1505_MetaG_FD_177992 | JGI IMG/M metagenome (GOLD analysis project Ga0214921, IMG submission 177992) | Freshwater microbial communities from Lake Lanier, Atlanta, Georgia, United States - LL-1505 | ecosystem: Environmental > Aquatic > Freshwater > Lake | place: USA: Georgia | collected... | reverse complement strand
GTGAAAACCAAAGGTAGCCTTAAGACGCTAAGGGAATCAAGAAGAGCTTTGAACAAGTATTTTAAAAATTAAACTATTTATTTTTTGTTTTTGTTTGTTAGCGCTGTGGAAAGGTGGAAAAAGACTTACCACAGATTTATCCACCAGCTTTTCCACTATAATTTCAATAAAATCTTCTTAAATGAGTTCCAGATTAAGATATATAAATTCTATGTGGAAAAGTGTATAAGAAACAGGACAATTATAACTTTTCAATTTTCTAAAATTGCTGTGCAAAAATCCAAGGGATTCAATTTTGACTTTTGAATTGTAAACCCTCTATACCCAAGGAAGAGCTGCTTATCCACACCAGAAAGGGTGTTTTGAACAACTTATCCATATGGCTTCAGGCAGTAAATAGCGAACGGAAAGTCCTGAACGTATTCGTTCGCGGACATAGGTCGATGAAATCTCAATTTTGGGCGCTTCCAATAAACGGTAAGGAAATTCTACTTGATGGGGAGAATTTGTATGTTGATGCGGAGAATTCGTATGGTGACGCGGATAAACCCATAAGGGAACGAGAGAGAGAATTTCTTGGTAACGATGCCAACCATGAAAACCAGCCAACTGATCCTCGCCAAGCAGCAAAACAAAATCGCGTTCAGGATAAGATTCTCTTAGCGCTTCAAGGGTGTGGATGGTATACGAGGGTACAGAGAGTTCTTTTTCGATGCTGCTTACTCGAAGTTTTGGATTGTCTTGAATTGCTTCTTGAACCCAACGAACACGGGTTTCGAAATCCAATAATTTTTCGTTCGATTTAAAAGGATTTTGTGGGCTTACAACCAACCAAACCTCCTTCATATCCTCCAAAGAAGCAAAAGTCTCTGCAAGGATCAAATGCCCTTGATGAACAGGATTGAAAGAACCTAAAAATAGACCCGTGTATTTCATGAAAAAAACAAGGAAAAATTAAGGATGGTAACCGCTATTCGCCATAATCTGCAGAAGTTCTTCCGAAGCCTTTTCCAAATCATCGTTGATTAGGAGGGCATCAAATTCAGGGGCGCTTTGAGTTTCCAGGGCCGCTTTGGCAAGGCGGGTTTGAATTTTGGAATCGCTGTCGGTACCCCTCTTGCGAAGACGCTCCTCCAAAACAGCTAAACTCGAAACCCCCACAAAAATTGCTAAGGTTTGAGAAGGAAATTTTTTCTTGAATTCCAAGCCGCCTTGAACATCCAAATCCAACAAAAGCACGGTGTTGGACGCCATGCATTCAAGAACCGTTTGCTTAGGGGTTCCGTAAAAATGGTCAGGGTAAACCTCTTCCCACTCCACAAAAAAATCTTTTTGGATCAAATCGCGGAACTCTTCCGCCTTCACAAAATGATAATCAACACCATTCACCTCTTGCCCCCGAAGAGGCCTGCTGGTATAAGAAACCGAAAACCTGAAAGAAGGAAAGCGCTTCAACAAATAGCGAACCAGGGTGGTTTTGCCGGCTCCGCTGGGCGCAGAAAAAACAAAAAAAATCTTTTTCACAAAAATTACAAAAGATTAAGCGATTGCTCTTTAATTTTTTCAAGGACCTCTTTGGATAACACAATAATCCTTTGTATTTCAAAATCCGAAACCTTGGATCCTATGGTATTCAATTCCCTGCCAATTTCTTGGGCGACAAAACCAAGCTTTCTTCCTTGTTCTCCGGGGTTACCCAGAATTTCCAGCGCAAAGGACAGGTGTTGCTTTAAGCGAACTAATTCTTCGGCAATATCTTTCTTTTCGAGGTAATAAAGAAGCTCTTGCTCCAAACGAAGAGGGTCAGGACGAAGAGCCGGAACCCCGTCGCGTTCAGGTTGATCGTTCCATTCAGTCCAAAATTCTTCAATTTTCCTGCGGATTAACGGCTCTTTGAGCGAGTCAATTTGTTGGATAGCCTCGGCGCTAGAACGTATTTCTTCGAGGTATTGAAGCAGGGCCTCGGCGATGGCTTTACCCTCCGCCAGACGGTGTTCGAGGCAATCTTGAACGGCCGCCTCCAAAGCGGTTAGGTAGGCCCTTGCGGCTTCTTCGTTGTTATCGGGCAAATCGAGAGCGCCTACTGAAGCGATAGCGGCCCCTTCTGTGGAGGGCTTTTGATAAATCATGGGATGAGCGGCAACCAGGCGACCCCAAAGCGCCCCATCAACCCAAGGGACTTGGCTGTTGACTTTTTCGGTTGCGGACCAATCGCGCCATTGTTGAATCAGCGCATTCAATACCGTGGTGTTGATGGTCAACGGGGGTTTTTCCTCAGAATGGTTGATCGTCGACGAATGGGAAGTAGCTCTGGGGGCCGCCCAAACTTGCATCGAAATTTTACCCCTTAGCAAACGTTGTTGCAGGACCTTGTAAGCGACATTGTCCAGAACAGCCCAAGGCTCGGTGGCCTTGATTTGGAGGTCCAACGATTTTCCATTCAAGGACTTGATTTCTATACGGTATTCAATCTGCCCCCACTCAAAAGTGGAACGCCCAAAACCGGTCATGGATGCACTGCTCATACCTTGCCAAAATAGGGGCGAACGGCCTCGATTACATCATGCATTGGGTAACCCCTGCTCAAGAGAAAGCGAGACAAGCGGGCGCAGCGTTTGTTAACGGGCAGGTTGTCGGGCAATTGCTTCCATTTGCTGGCCGATAGGGCCGCAAGACCGTCGTTGTTGGGGTTCAGCTCCATCCATACCCTGTGCGCTGTGGGTAGGGCATGATCCAGCTTCCACCGTTTAAGCTGCTGTCGGATTTTGATCCAACCCCATCGTGCATGGAGGGCTTTGTCCCGGCAATAAATGGCCGCAAATCGATCGTCATCCACAAAACGATCCCGAACAAGCCTGTTTAAAATTTCCAATTGTTCGTCTTCACCAAGGGTGGTTTTTTCTAAGCGAAGGATCATTTGTCCAGAACAACATTCGCGCCGCGAGCAATAGCGCATCAACCGCGCAAGCACGGTTTGGGGTTTATCGGGCTTAGGCCCAAGGGGTTTGTGGTATTCTTCGTTCAAGAGGCCTCCTTCGTTCAAGGGGCTTCAAATTTCGGTATTTTTGCGCGTACCATGAATAAAGGGGAGGAATTGATATGGACCTTGGAGCGGGTCGCTGCTGTTTGCCCCAATTCCAGGTGGCTGAACAAGGAAGCGAGTCTAAATATCCCCATCGAGGAGTGGGTTTACGATACTAGGCGTTGTGCCTCCCCGGGAAAAGCAGTCTTTTTGGCACTGAGCGGGCAGGGTTCCAATGCCCGTAATGGTCATCAATACCTTGAACAGGCCTATACCATGGGTATTCGCAATTTTGTGGTGGATCAGGAGCAAACCCCGGAGATGATTAAGCTGGCCGGGGCAAGCGTGCTTATGGTGCCCAAAGTGTTAACAGCATTGCAAACCATTGCCGCAGAGCACCGTAGGCAATGGGGTCGCCCTGTATGGGCCATCACGGGCTCTAACGGCAAAACGCAGGTCAAGGAATGGCTGACCGATCTTGTTGCTGATTGGGTAATTCCCGGCAAAACACCGGGTAGTTTCAATTCTCAATTGGGCGTTCCTCTGTCTGTTTTGGGCCTGCAAGAGCGTCACCCCTGGGCTGTTATGGAGGCCGGTATTTCCAAATCAGGAGAAATGGAAAACCTCGCCCAGATTCTTCAACCTGATTTGGGCTTGCTGGTTCACTTTGGCGCGGCACACCGCGAAGGTTTTGAGGATGAAGCGCAGAAACTTCGCGAAAAATTAAAAGTCTTTGTTCATTCCCATACCCTTGTTGCGAGGCTTGAAGTCGTCCTAAGGTTCCCTGAAGTTTGGCGGGAATACATGGAAAAAAACAAATCGACCAGGTTTGTTTTTTGGGAATTTCAAGACACAGAAAACCTAAGAGACCGTTGGCTTGCTTGGAAAGAAGAGGCATTGGCCAAGAGCCTTGATCCACAAAAAATAATGTTATGGGTTGCAGAATCAGGACAAGCCCGACCCCAGCATATGATTTTGCGCTTATTCGGCGTGGACCAAGTGGAGACCATTGAGTTTGAATCCCCAAACAGCCACCGCGCGGTTTTGGAGAACATGACGGGCGCCGCTTTATTGCTTTGGGCTGGCGGAGAATGGCGCCCCGAAATCGGCCCTCGATTTTCCTCCTTACGCCCATTGCCTATGCGTCTAGAAATAAGGGAATTACCGGGATCTTCTCGACTCATCAACGACAGTTACAGCCTGGACAAAGACTCCCTTAAATTGGCCCTGGAAGAATGGTCCTCTCGACGTGGGGGCAATCAGGGTGTTGTTGTGTTATCCGAGCCCGATATCGCAAAGGCCAACTCCCGTATTGACCCAATTCAAACCCTCATGGAGTTAAGGGAGCTTTTGGTTTCTTTTGGGTGGGATACCTTAATTCTTGTAGGCAAATTATGGGATGCTATCCAATTTTCAGAAAGCGAATCCACCAAGGTATTTCGTTATGAATCCACCGAAGACCTGTTGCAGCGTTGGCCTTTGAATGATTTACGCCGTCTAACGGTCTTGGTGAAAGGATCCCGAAAATTTGCTTTTGAGCGAGTAGAACAACGCCTCCTCGTGTTGGGTTATCAAACTGTTTTGGAGATTGATTTGGAAGCCGCCAAGCATAATTATCGTCTCTTCAAAAGCTCGCTTCAACCTGGAGTCCGCGTGATGGTCATGGTCAAGGCAAGGGCTTATGGAAGTGGAAGCATCGAAATTGCAAGGACTATGGAAGAGGCGGGGGCTGATTACCTCGCGGTGGCCTATGCCGGAGAAGGCCTGGAACTGCGCAACGAAGGTATCCGCTTGCCCATCATGGTGATGAATAGCGGTAATATTCATCCGGAAGCCTTGCTCAAGGCCAATTTGGAGCCGGATTTATACGATTGTTTGGAAATCCAAAACTGGATAGCCCTTGGGCGTGAACGGTCCGGCGTGAATGGTGAACCCGTAGGCGTTCATTTGCAATTGGATACGGGTATGCGGCGTTTGGGCATTTCGCTTTCTGAGCACACCAAGGCCCTGGATTTGCTCCAAACTGCCGGCGGTGGATTGCGTGTTCGCAGCATTTACACCCACCTTACTTCGGCCGAAGACGGAAGCCAAGACGCGTACAGTCAGCGGCAATGGTTGGAATTACAATCCTTTGCCGATAGGTTCCAAAAACAAATCGGTTACAGGCCTTTGATTCATGCTTTGAATACGGCGGGGATTCTTCGTTTTCCGGATTTTCAAGGCGACATGGTTCGCTTGGGACTTGGACTGTATGGGCTTGAGCCCACAGGCATTCTACAGGCGCAACTTAAGCCCTTGACCAAATTCAAAACCGTGATTTCTCAAATCCATTGGCTGCGCAAAGGCGATCGTATTGGCTACGGCAACGAGGGTTGCATGCCCCAAGATGGCCAAGTTGGTGTTCTGCCCGTAGGTTATGCGGATGGTTTGCGAAGAGCCCTGGGCTTGGGCAAAATCACCATGAAATGCAAAGGCAGGCCCGTTCCAACCATTGGCCGAATTAGCATGGATTTTTGTTTGGTGTATTTGGGGGATATGGACGTTGAAATTGGGGATGAGGTTTGTCTTTTTGGGGAGCCCGGCACCATCGAGGAATGGGCCAAAACCTGCGATACCATCCCGTATGAAATTTTAACCTCCATTTCGGATCGCGTTCAGAGGGTTTATACCCGAGGTTGAATCCCCAAAAGACCTTAAATTTGACCGAGACCATGTTCCCTTTCTATTCGACTTTTTTCATTGGGCGTACAAGCGGCTCGGCATTTCCAAAAGGGGCACTTCCAAAAATCGCCTTGCTTTTCATCTTGCTTTTCATAACAAGTTGTGCATCTGTTCGTAAGAGGGGTTGCAATTGTCCTCAAATCGGCGAGAATTTTCAAGACAAACCCAACCAAACGGATCAATTTCATGGGTGATCTACCGGGGCGCTCCAATGCTGAGGGCTATTTGAACACTGCGCCAATGGGCAAGCCGCTGAGGGTTATCCGGCTCATTGAGGGAGACCTATCGCTAAAGCTTATGGAAATGGGCTGCCTTCCTGGGCAATGGGTGGAAATCGTCCATCGGGCCTCCGGTGGTCACGCTCTTGCTTTGCAGGTTGCGGACTATGTCTTGGCGCTAAGGGCCGAAGAGGCCAGGGCGGTTATGGTTCGATGGGGAGAATCCCCCGTGGCGGACATGGATTTTTTTGCAATAACATCAACGCAAGGATGATGCGGCGTAGAATCTACGTTGCAGGAAATCCCAATTCCGGCAAAAGCACCCTGTTCAATGCCCTTTCGGGTTTGCACCAAAAAACAGCGAATTTTCCGGGCGTTACCGTAGAGAGCCTTCAATCCACCTTGGATTTGGGCAACGGCGTTATGGCTGATTTGGTGGACCTTCCCGGGACCTACAGCTTGTATCCGCAATCCGAAGACGAAAAGGTCGCCTGCCGTGAGCTGATCCAGGCCTCCTTGGAATCGCAAACACCTACCCTGATTTTGTTGGTGCTCGATGCCTCGAACCTGTTTCGAAGCATGCTCTTGATCAGTCAAATCCGCGATCTCAATCTGCCCATGTTGGTGGTATTGAACAAGGCCGATCGCGTAAGCAGCCCAAACCTTAAGGGCGTGATCCAGTGGTTTTCCGATGAACTTGGTTTGGTTGCCGTGGCTGCCGATGCCCGCAAGGGTAGAGGATTGCCAGAAATTCAACGGGCAATCCGTAAGCCATTGGAGGCCTATGCGGTTGGCCAACGAGGTGCAGGACCGTCTCCTGCCGATCAGTGGAAGCAGTTATACGATTCCCCCGAAGCCTCATCGCCTCCTGCTCGTCAAGAAGAAATTCGTCGGCAACATTCCAAGGAAACCGTGGAGCGCTACAGCCTCATTGCGGCTCAGCTTAAATCCTGTCCGGTTCACGAAACCAAAGCCAAACCCGCCTTGCCGAATTCGATGGATAGGGTACTGTTGCATCCATTCTGGGGCTATGCGGTTTTTGTGGCGGTGATGTCCCTGATGTTTCAGGCCCTGTTCGCTTGGGCCTCTTACCCCATGGACGGGATCGAAAGTATGATGTTATGGGCCGCAGATTACACCCAGCAGGCCCTGCAATCACATTACCCCGGATGGTCAAGGTTTTTGGTGCAAGGGCTGATACCGGGGATTAGCGGCGTTCTGGTTTTTGTGCCGCAGATCTTTCTCTTGTTTTTCTTTTTGGTGGTGCTTGAAGAAAGCGGTTACATGTCGAGGGTCAGCTACTTGATGGATCATGGCTTGAAATCGATTGGCCTTAACGGGAAGTCAATCGTGCCGATGATTGGGGGCTTTGCCTGCGCTGTACCTTCGATCACGGCGACCCGTAACATTGTATCTTGGAAAGAAAGAATGGCCACCATCATGGTGTTGCCCCTCATGAGCTGCAGCGCCAGGCTTCCGGTTTATGCGCTGCTGATCCAGTTCGCCGTGCCGGGCGGATATTGGTTGGGTATTTTTAGCCTTCAAGGTCTAACCATGATGGGGCTGTACCTTTTGGGCGTCGTGGCGGCCATAGGCTCTGCGTTGGTGATGAAGTATTGTATCAAGCCCAAAGGCCAGTCCTATTTTATGCTTGAAATTGCCCCCTATCAATGGCCAGTTTCCCGCAATTTATGGCAGGTGCCCGCAAGGTATTGTGTTAATTTTGTTCAAGGCGCCGGTAAGGTGATTGTTTTGGTTTCGGTGTTGTTGTGGGCATTGTCTTCATTCGGTCCAAGAAACAACATGATGGCCACCCTCCGTGGCCAAGAAGAAGCCCCGCCGCTGGAACAAAGCTATGCCGGCGTCCTAGGAAGAGCCCTGGAGCCCGTGGTGGAGCCTTTGGGCTTTGATTGGAAAATAGGAATTGCTCTTGTAACTTCCTTTGCGGCAAGGGAGGTATTTGTGGGCACCATGGCTACCATTTACGGGCTCGAAGGAGATCCGGATGATCCCCATACCGGAAAGAGGCTGAAAGAAAGGATGGACGCTGACCTCAAGGCCGGTACCCAACAACCCATGTTTGATTCCGCAACGGTCTGGTCCTTGTTAATTTTTTATGCCTTTGCCTTGCAATGCATGAGCACCATTGCCGCGACGCGTATGGAAACCAAATCCTGGAAATGGCCGATGCTTCAACTTGCATACCTTAGTTTCCTGGCCTATGCGGGCTCATTTTTGGTTTATCGCCTTTGTTTATTGATTTGACCCGCGTACCTAATTATCAAAACCGGGTCCTTCTAACCCCCCTTATTCAGCAGCTTAAGCCGTACATGAGCGAGGAGGCCGCTGTGTGGGTTGCACAGCTATTGATTGTTCATGGTGTTGAATTGCTAATCACTCAAGAACGAAGTTCCAAATTTGCGGATTACCGTCCACCGTGGAAAGGAAGAGGCCACGTCATCACACTGAATTACAACCTTAGGCCCCTAAGTTTTCTGCTCATCTTTCTTCATGAATATGCGCATTTGTTGAATTGGGTGGATTACGGCCCCCGCGTTGCAATTCATGGAGCCGAATGGGCCAAAGCGTATGCAAGCCTGGTTAACGGGGCCATCCAACGCGGATTTTTTCCGGAGGCCATGCACGGGCCGCTTCGAAAAGCCATGCGAAACCCTCAAGTTTCGGGCTGTGCACAACCGGAATTGATGGAATGGCTTCGGAAATACGAAGGACAAGAAGAGGGCTGGTACCCGCTGGAGCAATTGAAAGAGGGTGTGCGTTTCCGCACCAAAGCCGGTATGACCTTTCTCAAAGGCCCTAAAGGCCGCACTCGATACCGCTGCCTTCGCCTCCCCGGGCGAGAGACGTACCTTATTCACCAAAGCCTGATGGTCATGCCGTTGCAAGTATGACCGATGCGCATGCTGGTGATTCTACTTGCTATCCAAATCCAGCCTTTGTTCTGCCGCGATGGCACGAATTCTACCCGAAGGGTGTTGCGATAATTTTTCGTAAAGGGTTATGCCCCGACTTTTTTGGTCCAGCCTCATCACGGCTTTGTTATAGGCCTTGAGCCATATCGCGTATTGGCGCTGGGAACGAGCGTCTCTTAACTGTAACAATGATTTTTCTATAAAGGAGAGGTCTTGGCTTTCCCCGTGCTGGGCATAAAAATCTAATAAGGCACCGACCATGGTGGGTTCGCTTTCGAGGCTTCGCGCGGTGGCGAGCGCTTTAGCTGCTTGGTCTTTGACCAAACCCTTCAAGCCAGCCGCTGCAACGAGCAACGAGGAGTCTTTGCTCAGTACCTGCTCCAACCACCCTGCTTCCAAGGCTTTGCCAGAGTCCGAGACTTCAAGGAGTTTGATCAGCGCCTTTTGGCGAACGGAGGATCGAGTATCGGACTCCACGGTTTTACCGAGCAGCTTATAAAGCAGAAAATCTTGCTTTAGCACATGAACGGGAATGGATTCTGCCGCCAAGGATCGGATAACCGGGGAAGGGTCCCGCAAGGCGCGAGTAACAATGTTTTGGTATTCCATGGCCTCGGTGACCTTGGAGGGATCGTTCCAGGCCCCAAAGAATAGTGGATTGCGAAGAAGTTGTTCAAGCGCCCTTTTGCGATCGTAGTAAAAAAGCCCCCCCTTGAATTGCAAAACAAATTCTTCAAAAGTTCGTTGATCGTCGTATTCGCACAAGAGAATTCTCCCCAAATCATGCCCTGTCCATACCGGCTGAGGCAAATCAAAACGAAATTCTTGTTCTTGCTTGTCGAGGACGATTCGCCGGGAAGTCGATGAATCGTAAAAGTAAAATTCAAGCTGAATCGGCAAGGAAAAGAGCTTGCCCGGAATGGCGCTGTGTTTCTGGGAAATATTGAAAACACATTGTTTAGCGTCTTGGTCATAACGGTATTTCATCGTAAGCACAGGGTGCCCCTTGGACAAGAACCACTGGTTAAAGAAAACCTGCAAATCCCTTCCAGTGACCTCTTCGCAAACGATACGGAAATCATGAATTTCTGCTGCTTTGAAGCGGTGCTTGGTGAGGTACAAGCGAAGGGACTCGAAGAAGGCCTTGTCGCCAATCTCATTTCGTAACATATGAAGAACTCTCGCCCCCTTGGCATAGCTGTGCCGATCAAACATATCCTCATTGTCTTCGTAATAATACCGGATAAGATCCACTTGTTTGCGGCGGGATTCTGCCAAATAATCACGCAGGTTGCCCTCCAAGGCCGCGTCGGCCTCTTCTCGACCGTAAGCGTGTTCGTACCACAGCGGTGTCCCGTACGTGGCAAAGGATTCGTTGAGGCTAAGGTTGCTCCAACTCTCGCAGGTGACCAGGTCGCCAAACCAATGATGGAACATTTCGTGGGCCACCGTGCCTTCTGCGGATCCATCGACCAATTCCCTGGCGCTTCGTTGGGCCCATTGACCAAACACAACCGCCCCGGTATTTTCCATCGCTCCGGAAACGAAATCCCTCACGGCAATTTGATGGTAGCTCGACCAAGGATAGTCCACCCCAAGAACTTTGGAGTAATAATCAAGCATATCGGGGGTCCGGTGGAATATTCGAGCTGCCAAGGGCGCATATTGGGGCTCTACATAATAATGCACCGGAATATTTCTCCACGTATCCTTGGTCACCGAGAATTTGCCCGCCGCAATCATGGCCAGGTAGGGTGCGTGCGGTAGATGATGCGACCAGGTATCTGTTCGGGTTCCGTCTTCATGCTGAGTGGACCTCACCATGATTCCGTTGGAAAGGGTCACCATGGCCGTATCTACCCGAATCGATATTTCCTGGGTCATTTTCTGGTTAGGGGCGTCGATGGTGGGGAACCAACAAGAATTATGATCCGTTTCGCCTTGGGTCCAAACTTGAAGGGGCTTATCGGGGTAAACCGAATCGGGACGGATGAAGTACAGGCCCTTTTCACCTTGGATTGCCGCAGATCCCGCCCCGGCATTCAAGGAATCCGGAGAGGCGAGGTAGTCCATATGAATCTCCAGGGCGGTTCCGCCCGCCAGGGTTTTGGGCAATTTGGCCGAAACCACTTTGCGGTTGTAGCGATAGGGCAGCTCAATCCAGCGGTTTGAATCCGCATCGAGGGTACGCATGGCTAACCGACGGATGGTAAAACCTTGGGCATCCAAGTCAACACTTTGAACGGGATAAAATCCAACCTGCATGCGGATCCATGCTTTGCCTTCCAATTGAGCGGTCTCGAAGAGGGGTTTGAGATCAAGCTTGGTGTGAACCAAGCGGAAATCCAGGGGCCTGGATGCCCGGTACCATTGAGCCCATGCGGGGGTTGTATCGTTTTGGATAGCGCTTAAGGTGGCCACGTTTTCAGAAAATGGGCTTGCCCCCGTAGGCTTGGCCGTCGGAATGGACCTGTGGGTGCAGGCTGTTACGACTAAGGCCGCAATGCAGAATAACAAGTTGGTTTTCATCGGGAAATTGTGGTTGCTGGGCTTATTTTCGCAAACTTATGAAGAATTTAGCCATGAAAGCGGAGGAGGGTGATTTGGCGCCCTATCAAATCCTTTGGGAGGGCGTGGAGGTTCAGCTTTCTGTGGATTCGGCAGGTCGCCTTTTTATACAAGGTCGAAATCAGGGTATTGATGTTGACACCTCACCGGGTACGGGTCAAAGCCTTCATTTGTTGATTAATGGGCGTTCTATTCGTTTAGAGCATCTGCAACGAACGGAGGAAGGTGAACTCCTTTTGAGGATTAACAGCATTCGTTACCGCTTACCCATCAAGAACAAGCGAGAATTGCTACTCGCCGGCGTTCAAGGCGCCGGAACCAAGGACCGCAAGCAAACAGCCCTCAAGGCCCCAATGCCCGGACTTGTCCTGCGGGTTTTGGTCACCGAGGGCCAGTTATTGCAATCGGGCGACCCAATTTTGGTGCTGGAATCCATGAAAATGGAGAATGTACTGCGCGCACAATCGGATAGCAAGGTTATTGCTCTCGTTATTCAACCCGGAGAGGCGGTGGAGAAAGGACAAGTCCTTGTAAAATTTTCATAAAATGTGGAAATCGTGTGGATTTTCGAATAGAAATATTTATATTTGGTCTGATAAACCCTACGTCATGAGGAAAACCCTATATTCTACGCTCTTTTTTGCGGTTTTATCTGTTCAGGCTTTAGCCCAATCAGCTATTTTGTCGAGCGGAGGAGATGTGACCATTGCAGGTTACGGCTCCATGAGCTTCAGCAATGCCCAGCTTTCGGTGGAACAAACCAGCGTTTCTGCAGGTCGAGTTTCTTATGGTGTGCAAATCCCTGTAGAAATATATGGGGCGCGTTTGGCGGGCCTGTTGCGTTATGCCAATACGGCCAGAACCCCAATGACCAACACCCGCATTAACCTCCTTGCCAACGGGCAATTGGTGGACACCGCCAGAACCGACGCCAACGGGGCCTATTTATTCAGCGGTATCCCCCAAGGGATTTATCAGATGACAGCTACCACCAACAAGCCTTGGGGAGGTTTGGGTGCCGTAAACTCCAGCGATGCTCTCATCATGAAGAGGCATTTTAACGTAATGACCACCCTGACAGGAATTAATTTTCGGGCTGGCGATGTCAATGGTACCAATATTATCAACGGAACAGACGCATTGTTGGTGCACCGTCGCTATGTAGGCTCGGATAACAGTTTTTCGGTAGGAGACTGGGCCTATGATTTGCCAAGCAGCAAACAAATCAATAGCGGCCAAGAATTGCAAGAAAGCAATCTTGCCCTCGTATATGGTGATGTAAACGGAACCTATACCCCGGACATTAATCTTCGTCAACAATGGATCAACCTCGATCCCAAAGGTACACTTCAGGCCTCCAACGGTATTATCGAATGGCCAGTCTATGCACAGGGTTCTTATGACTTAGGCGCTGTGAGTCTTGATTTAGAAATCCCAGAAGGGCTTAGTGTTCAAGGCATTCGGATGGGTGGCGAAGCTTCAAACGCCGATTTGATTTACAAACAAGAAGGCCGCCAACTGCGCATGGGGTGGTATTCTCTTGAGCCATTCCAGGTCCGTGACGGCGAGCCTTTGTTGTTCCTTCAATTATCAGGAAATGGCGAAGGAGAATTGTCCATGGGCAAATACAGCGAATTGGCCGATGCTTGGGCTGTATCCTACGGAGATTTCATGCTATCTGCGCCAAGGTTGCAGAATCGTAACAATTCTTCATCATGGCAGGCGGTGGTTTATCCCAATCCAACCAATGCAAACGCCTTCTTATCGGTACGCCTTCCTTTCCCCGGTGATTTGTCTGTGACTGTTACCGATTTGAGCGGCCGAATTGTGAATCAAGCCACCTATTTCATTGCCTCAAGCGGCAACCAAGAAATCGACCTAGAAAGCAACGCATGGGCAGAGGGACAATATCACGTTGCTCTCAATTTTGTAAGCAGCAACCAAGAGTTCTCTACTCGCCTCAAATTCAACAAAATCAAATAAAATTATCTATCCATAAACCAACCAACACCCCTTAAAATCCAAACTCATGAAAAAAGGCTTACAAATCCTTGTCATGCAAATGTTGATGATGCTGATGGTGGCATCTCAAGTTTTTGCTCAGGTTCCTGAGCGCTTCACCCACCAAGCGGTGATGCGTGGCGCCAGCGGACAATTGCTATCCAACCAAAGCATTGGCGTTAAAGTATCCGTTTTGTCGGGTTCTGCAAGCGGTTCTGCTGTTTATGTGGAAAGGCATAGTGCAACCACCAATGCCAACGGCTTGATGAGCATCGAGATTGGTGGAGGGGTCGCTCAATCTGGCACTTTTGCCGGGATAAATTGGGGTAGCGCTGCTTTTTACCTGAAAGTTGAAGCCGATTTAACGGGCGGTACCAACTACGGTATTTCCAGCACATCCCAATTGTTAAGCGTTCCGTTTGCGTTGTACGCCAAAAACCCTGGCCCACAAGGTCCTGCTGGACCCGCTGGACCCCAAGGCCCTGCCGGTAATAACGGTACTCCTGGCGCCCAAGGCCCTGCCGGTCCTGCCGGCTCACAAGGTGCTCCCGGTGCTCCCGGTGCCCAAGGTCCTGCCGGTCCACAAGGTCCTGCCGGTCCACAAGGTCCTGCCGGTAACGACGGTGCCCCTGGTGCCCAAGGCCCTGCTGGCCCACAAGGCCCCGCCGGTGCTCAAGGCGCTCAAGGTCCTGCTGGTCCTCAAGGCCCCGCCGGTGCTCAAGGTCCTGCTGGCCCTCAAGGTCCTGCTGGTCCTGCTGGTGGTGTAACGATTCCTTCAGGAACTCCTAACGGCCCGGCCTCATTGTTTGTGTGCAACGGCACGCTTCAATTTAACCCATGTACGGCCACTTTAACGACCACAGCTGTAACTGGAATTACGGCCAGCACCGCCTCATCGGGCGGGAACATTACCAACGATGGTGGTGCTTCGGTCACCGCACGTGGTGTCGCTTACGGAACCTCAGCCAATCCTACAGTATCCGGAACGGTGACTAGCAACGGCACTGGAACGGGTGCTTTTACCTCCAGCATCACAGGACTTAGTGCCTCAACGGCTTATTTTGTTCGTGCTTATGCTACCAACAGCGCAGGCACGGCTTATGGTAATGAATTAACATTTACCACGGCAGTACAACAAGTTGCCCCAACCGTGACCACCACCGCCATCAGTTCCATTACCTCGTCTTCCGCAGTGAGTGGGGGCAATGTAACCAGCGATGGAAATGCTTCGGTTACCGCTCGCGGTGTTGCCTATGGTACGGCAGCCAATCCAACAACTGCTAATACCACTGTTTCCGGTGGAACGGGTACTGGAGCCTTCACCAGCAACATTACCGGTCTTTCAGCCAGCACAACCTACAATGTACGTGCCTATGCAACCAATTCAGTGGGAACTTCTTACGGTAGCAATGTGTCGTTCACAACTTCTGCGCCTCCCGCGACGCTTGCTTCGGTTTCCACCACTGCTGCCAGCTCAGTGACTTGTGCGACTGCAACATCAGGTGGTAACGTGACCAGCGATGGAGGTGCGGCGGTTAGTGCAAGAGGTATTGCTTATGGTACAGTGGCGAACCCAACTACGGCCAATAGCACAGTATCTGGTGGTACAGGGACTGGATCTTTCACCAGCAACCTCACCGGACTAAGCGCCAGCACAACGTACAATGTGCGCGCTTATGCAACCAATAGCGTAGGGACAGCCTATGGATCACAAGAATCTTTTAGCACGACCTCCTGTGGCACTCCCCCTATTACCGCATCATGCGTAGGCACTGGTACCAATGTCGTGACAACCATTCCTGTTTTGAGCAGCTCTTGTAACGTGGGTGACACCATCGTAGTCCCTGTAACCATAACCATGGGTTCAATTCCTACAGCTGCCATTTCACTGGCTATGGATTACGATAGCACGAAACTGCGTTGTATTTCGGCGGTGACCAGTCTTAACCCTGCTATTTCTGCTGGATTCCTAAGCAATTGCGGTTTGTTTCAGAACTTGAATGCCAACCCACCCTATACCAGCAGCACCAGACGCCAATTCCGTGCAGCCTGGTTTAATCTTACTCCGGTTACAATCAACGGATTGTTGTTCAATGTAAGGTTTGTGGTTACTGCTCCGGGTAATACCGCAATCAAGTGGGATACGGCAACTCCTGGTAACTGTGAATACGCTGACGAAGTTGCAGACGTAATTCCAAGCACCCCATTCTGTAACGGAGGAGTTAATTGCCCATAAAATTGGGCTTGTAGATCCTATGGGATTATTAAAAACCGCCTCCGAAAGGGGGCGGTTTTGTTTTAGGCGACTCTTTGGCGTGGAAGAGCCTCAACAGTGGTGGTAAAATCAAATGGCGCATGGGCAGTCAAAAGATGTATATTTGCAGCAGAAATGGAGGGGGCGCAAGCCCCCTTTTCTTTTGTTTAAATTTTGTAACAAGCCACAAACGATTTATACCAAACAGGAATGCCACCCAAAGCGCAGGTTACAAGCAAAACAAGGGCTACAGACCGGATTCGGGGTGCGGAAGAGATGGCTCCGCCTCAAACTCCGGAATTATTAGCCGATTTGAAGAGCCAAGTGGCCGGGCATATCGAACGCGCCCTGGAGGGCACTGCGCATTTCGTCGTTGGGATACAATGGTCATCCGATTCTCGAAGGCTTTTGGTTAAGGTTGATGGCGACCAGGGCGTCAATATAGATGCATGTGCAACGCTTAACCGTTCTCTGGGTAAACTGATTGATGAACATGGTTGGCAAGGCCCTATAGTCTTGGAGGTTGGATCACCTGGAGCCGAAGCCCCGTTGGTTTTGAGTAGGCAGTATCCTCAGCATCTAGGCCGTCAATTGAAAATCACACTGCTCAACGGGACAGTATTTATGGGGAGTTTGATGGAGGCGGATGCCTCCAAATTGGTATTGAAAGGAAAAGACGGCTTAGATAGCACTGTAACCTTTCCAGAAATCAAAGAAGCCAAGGTGGTGATTTTTTAAAAATTGTTATACAAATATTTGTCATATAAATAGAGATTCCAAACCACATTCCAAAACATAATTCAACAGTGCACTATTCTTGCCCATTACCTTAATTCTTAATTTGAAAATACTTTTATTTCCTTGTTATGGCTGTTAAAACCAAACCCCAACCCGTCAATCAAAATCAAGTTCTGATTACTTCTTTCTCTGAATTCAAAGAGTTTAGGAACATTGATCGTGCAACCATGATGAGAATTATGGAAGATGTATTTCGAAGCATGGTGAAACGCAAATTTGGAACAGACGAGAACTTTGATGTTATTTTGAATACCGAAAAGGGGGACCTTGAAATTTGGCGGAACAGGGAAATTGTTGAGAATGATTCGGAAGAATTGGGAATGCCGGATAAGATTTCCCTGGAGGAAGCGCAGTTGATTGAGCCTGATTTTGAGGTTGGTGAAGAGGTATCCGACGAGATTAAATTGGAGGATTTCGGTCGTCGTGCAGTACTTGCCGCAAGGCAGACCTTGGTACAACGTATTTTGGAATTAGAGAAAGACAATATTTACAAGAAATACAAGGATAGGGTTGGGGATATCATCACCGGGGAGGTCTATCAAATTTGGAAAAAGGAAATATTGGTCCTGGATGATGAGGGTAATGAGCTTATTTTACCCAAAAACGAACAAATACCGGCTGATTTTTACAAAAAAGGGGATGCCCTAAAGGCGGTAATTCTTCGCGTGGAAATGCAGAACATTACCCCACGGATTATTATTTCGCGGACCGATCCAGCTTTCTTGGCGAGATTAATGGAAATGGAGGTTCCGGAAATCTTCGACGGTTTGATTACCATTAAAAGTATTGTTAGGGAACCGGGCGAAAGGGCCAAGGTTGCGGTGGAAAGCTACGATGACCGAATCGATCCGGTAGGCGCCTGCGTGGGTATGAAGGGTTCCAGGATCCACGGCATTGTCAGGGAGCTCCGCAACGAGAGCATCGATGTCATCAATTATACCAACAACCTGGAACTCTTTATCCAGCGCGCCATGAGTCCGGCCAGGGTGGTGAGCCTGGAGATTAACAAAGAAACGATGAAGGTCAACGTGTTCCTCAAACCGGACCAAGTATCCTTGGCTATTGGCAAAGGGGGGCATAATATCCGATTGGCCGCTAAGCTCACGGGTTATGAAATTGACGTGTTCCGGGATGTACAAGAAGATGATTCCGATGTTGATTTGGATGAATTTTCAGACGAAATTGAGGGATGGGTTCTTGACGAACTCAAGGCCTTGGGTTGCGACACCGCAAAGTCGGTCATCAAAATTGGGTTGGAAGAATTGGTGCGACGCACGGAACTTGAAGAAGAAACCGCCGCCCAGGTTTTGGCAATCCTGAGATCAGAATTCGAATAAACCAAGCGTCCCTAGAACATTAAGCCCTATACCTTTTAACCAGACCCCAACAGAATGTCCGAAGGAACCGTCAGAGTCAAAAAAGCCGCAACAGAGTTCAACATCAGTGTTCAGCACTTGGTGGAGCATCTGGCATCCAAAGGATTTAGTGTCGAGTCGAATCCAAATGCCAAGATCACGGACGAAATGTACCAGGCGCTCCTGAGGGATTTTGGTCAGGACAAAAAGATCAAAGAACAAGCTGCCCAAATCCATATTGGTAAAGCCGGGAAGGAGGATTTGGTGCTTGACCAGAAATCCGTTAGCCAGTCACCTAAATCAAGAGCTGAACAGAAGGAGGTTCTGATCAAAGGAATGGGAACCAACACGGCCACCACCCCGGCCAAGGCCAAGAAGGCAGAAGCGGAGCTCCCCAAGGCTCCTAAAACCGAAGCGGTAGTTCCCGAGCCGGAAAAGACCCCGGATCATACACCCACCCCAGAGCCCGTGGTCGAGGCCAAGGCAGAGCCTGTAACAGGGCTCAAAGTAGTGGGCAAAATTGATTTGTCCACAGAGGCGACCAAAGGTCCCAAAAAATCAAAGAAAAAAAGCGATTCGTCGGAGGCGGAAGCAACAACGCCCGCCCAGGAACCAACCCCTGAAAATCAACTCCAAGGCGAGGGTGCGGAGCCAGCAGCCGTATCCAAGGGAGCCAAACCTACCGCCGCCCCAAAAGAAAATCCAACAGCAGAGACCCAACCAGCGCCCTCATCGGAAGAGAACAAGCCGGAAGGCGAAAAGAAAGATACGCCAGAGGAATTGGTGCGCGCTGTGGCGGATCGATTGCAAGGAACCACCGTCTTAGGAAAAATAGATGTCAGTCAATTCCAAAAACGTAAGCCGGTTGCTTCCTCCGCGACGGACCAGGTGGGCAAAAGAAAACGGAAAAGGGTTGACGGCAGCACGCCGGAACCTGGAGCTGCGGCAGACCCCAACCAAAGACCCAGCGTTAGCGGTGTAGGGTCGGTTTCGGCAAGGCCTCCCCGAGGACGGGTTGGTGATCAAGCCGGCCGTCGAGGACCAGCGGGTACAGGTTCTGGCCCCAAAGCCGAACCGACCGAAAAGGAAATTCAAGATCAAATCAAGGCCACGTTGGCCCGCCTCCAAGGAGGAAAGGGAACAGGGAGCCGTGCCAAATTCAAAAAGCAGTTGCGTCGTCTTGAAGGTGAAGAAGCCGCGAACACGGGTTCGTCGCAGCAGACTCGCGATGGCAAGACCAAATTGCAACTTACAGAATTTATCACCACCGGGGAATTGGCAGGATTGATGGATGTAGCTGTAGGGGAAGTCATTATGAAATGTTTTGCCTTGGGTATTGTGGTGACCATCAACCAGCGATTGGATGCAGAAACAATTGTTATTGTAGCGGATGAATTTGGTTTTGACGTCAGCTTCATTTCAGCGGCGGACGATGAGCCCATGCTGGAAGAGCCAAGCGATCCGAACAACATGAAGCCCAGAGCCCCGATTGTGACCATCATGGGTCACGTCGATCACGGTAAGACCTCGCTTTTGGATTATATCCGAAATGCTAACGTGATAGCCGGTGAGGCCGGGGGGATTACCCAGCATATCGGAGCATACGAGGTGGCCCTACCCGATGGTAAGCATATCACCTTCCTTGATACACCGGGTCACGAAGCCTTTACGGCCATGCGTGCTCGCGGTGCCAAGGTGACCGATATCGTTGTGATCGTCATCGCAGCAGATGACAAGGTCATGCCTCAAACCAAGGAGGCCATTAGTCACGCCCAGGCGGCCGGTGTTCCCATGATTTTTGCGATTAACAAAATTGATCGACCCGAAGCCAATGCGGAGAAAATCCGTGAGCAATTGTCCGCAATGAATATTTTGGTCGAAAGTTGGGGGGGGAAGTACCAGGACCAGGAAATCTCGGCCAAAAAAGGCTTGAACGTGGATTTGCTATTGGAGAAAATTCTATTGGAAGCCGAAGTATTGGAGTTAACGGCCGATCCGGACAAGCGCGCTGTTGGTACGGTCATCGAGGCGTCGTTGGACAAAGGTCGAGGCGTGGTTGCCACCGTTTTGATCGAGTCTGGGACGTTGCGTTCCGGTGATCCAATTTTGGCAGGGGCACATTATGGCCGCGTGAAAGTCCTTCAAAATGAAAGAGGACAGAAAATCAGTCAGGTAGGCCCGGCGCAACCGGTGCAGGTCTTGGGTTTTGCCAGCGCGCCAACATCAGGAGAGCGTTTTTACGTAACGGAAAGCGAATCTGCTGCAAGAGAAATTGGCACGAAGCGTCAACAACTCATGCGCGAACAAGGAATGCGTACCCGCAAACACATTACCTTGGACGAAATTGGCCGCCGTTTGGCCATTGGAAACTTCAAGGAATTGAATCTCATCGTCAAAGGGGATGTGGACGGATCGGTGGAGGCTCTGAGCGATTCGTTGTTGCAGCTGTCCACCAAGCAGATCCAAGTGAATGTTATTCACAAAGGCGTTGGTCAAATCACGGAGACCGATGTGATGTTGGCTTCTGCATCAGACGCCATTATCGTAGGCTTCCAGGTGAGACCCCTTGCCTCGGTTCGACGTCTTGCGGAGCAAGAAGAAATTGATATTCGAACCTATTCCATCATTTACGACGCAATCAACGAAATCAAGAGCGCGATGGAAGGCATGCTAGCCCCTACGGTAGAAGAAAAGGTGGTGGCCAACGTCGAAATCCGCGAAGTCTTCAAGATTACCAAGGTGGGCACGGTAGCAGGTTGCATGGTCTTGGACGGCAAAATCAACCGGAACACCAAGGTTCGCGTTCTCCGAGATGGTGTCGTCATTTATACCGGGGAATTGGCCTCGCTCAAGCGCTTCAAAGAAGATGTCAAAGAGGTGGCCACAGGCTACGAATGCGGTCTTAACATCCAGAATTTTAATGACATCAAAGTTGGTGACTTGATTGAGGGGTATGATCGCGTAGAGGTAAAAGCCAAGTTATAATGCAAGTACCGGGACCCTCTTTTTGGGTGGAAACCGGGGCTGCGATTTTGGGGATTTGGGGAGTTTGGGATTTGGGCAGTGGCCATCGACGCGGTTATCTGAGCGGCGTAGCAAGCACGGTTCTTTATATTTTCTTGTGCGCAGTCAACGGAATCTATGCAGATGCGGTAATCAATGTCTGGTACAGCATCATGGGCGTTGTGGGCTGGGTTTCGTGGAAGAAAAGACAAGTCGAAACCCAAACCCATCTTGCTCAAGCCATGACCCGTCAGGGCTTGGTCCTTGGACTAGGCTTTGGCTTATTGGCTTGGTTTCTCTTTTGGTTTGTGCTGAAAAACTATACGGACAGCTCGGTGGTGTTATGGGACACTACGACTTCGTCCTTGGCCATTACCGCGATGCTCTGGATGGCGGCAGGCTACCGTTGGAATTGGCCTTTGTGGTTGATAATCAACCTGATGTCAGTAGGGCTCTACCTCCACAAAGGAATGACCCCCACGGCGTTACAATACTGCGTATTTGCGGGATTGGCCGTAAGGGGCTGGTGGAAATGGACCCGTCAAACTGCGTCTTGAACGAAACACCAAGGCCGTTGGTTACTTTCTTAACAAAAGATAAACCGAGGTGGTTAGAAAATCTCTAACATAAGGTAATGCCCGGACGATGCCCCATTGTTTGCGGGTTTTCAAGCCAAACTTGTAGGCGTAAATAGGGTTGATCAGGTAATGGACTTCACGATGGACTGGCATCGAGCAATCCTTGGCGATGCGATGCATCCGTTGAATGCCGATTCCGCAATCGTAGATGGAAAGCAATTCATCGCGGGTTTCCGCATTTTGACCGGTGATTCGAATGATCGAATCGTAGGCAGACCTTGGTAACAGGTGGATCCAGGGAAATTTCTGTATCCAGCCTTCAGCGATTTGTTGGTGACCTCCAAACGGCATGGTCCAAGGGGGCCAGCCAATAAATAGCAAGCCGTTGTTCTTCAGGAACTTCTGCATTTGCCTCAAGGCCCTGGGCTGGTCCGGCAAATGCTCAATAACGTCCTTGAGAACAATCAAATCAAAACGCACCGTAAATTCCTCCTCGATGTCGGGATTGTAGATATCCTCAGCGCGCAGGTCCATTTGGCCGGTCTGGGTGTATTTGGACATTCTTTGACGACCAAATTCGATTTTGGTGCGGTTTAGGTCAATACCAGTACCCCGGCATCCCGCTTCCACAAAGGGAAGTAAATTTCCTCCTTCGCCGCAACCCAATTCCAAAACCTCCAAGCCCTCCCAGCCTTTTCGCGAAGGGTCGAGGGCCTGCAGGCCTTCCAAACAAAAAGGCATGATGCTATCGCGGGCATTGCGTGCCAAGAAGTCCAGGTAAAATTCGTGATCGTGATGGAAATCGTAAGGCATGGGTGGATCAAAAAAAACAGCGGTACAACAAGTAGAGCCCTGAAACTCCAAAAACTAGCCCTGTTCCAAGGTGTATTCTTCTCATTATCATGGGAGTAAGCCATTTTTTTATACGGTGCGCTGCAAAGGCTATGGCCGTTTCGGTCGCCAAAACACTGACCACAATCCCCCCAAAAAAATTCATGTTTTGGTAGAAATTATAATCCAAAACCTGGGAGGCGTAGGCAATGATGGCTAACCACGAAATCCAATTGGTCGGGTTAAGGAAATTGATGCTAAAACCCATGCCTACATACAGCCATAGCGAGCGGTGACCGACGCTTTGGTAAGAAGCCCGAGATTTGCGTAGAATATTGTTAAGGCTCATTCCAATCAAAAGTAAACCCCCGATAATTTGAGCGGGCATTCGGTAATTGAGTTCCCCGGGTATCAAATTTTCAACCCCCGAAAAGGTGATTCCCAAGAGAAGGATGTCCGCGATAACAACCCCGACAGCCAACATAAAACCGACCAAACGTCCGTGTTCAATGCTGTTCTGAATAACCGAAAACATGACGGGCCCCAGACTTAAGCAAAAGGGGATACCCACCAAAAGGCCCTCGAAGAAGGTTTGGAGGTAAAACCAGCGCTCACCCATGCCGCAGCGATTGAAAGAAGGACGTCATCAGGCTGCCGCATTCCTCATGCAGAAGGCCCATGGACCAGGCTGTTTTGGGGTGTAAGAGCGAACCGTGAAGCGTAAAGCCCCGCTTGGGGTCCGAGGCCCCGGCCACTACGCGCCCTATTTGGCTCCAAAACAAAGCCCCGGCGCACATCACGCAGGGTTCAAGCGTCACATAGAGGGTACATTCGTTGAGGTATTTGGAGCTGAGTTGGTGGGTAGCCGCGGTGATCGCCTCCATTTCGGCATGAGCCGTGGGGTCGTTGAGTTGTTCACAACGATTATGACCCCGCCCGATAATTTTGCCTCCGTGGACAATGACTGCCCCGACGGGAATTTCGCCCATGCGATAGGCCTGCCGCGCCAAGCGCAAAGCTTGTTCCATGTAATATTCGTCGCCTTCGTGACCGAGCATTTTCAAAGATAGGCTTGAGCCCTGCCCTCAGCGAAGCGCTGTAAGGGCGAAAGTTCTATTTTTGTGGGCTATACTCCTAATTTATGCTACGAACCCACCGCTGCGATGAATTGAACCTGGCCCATACGGGCCATAACGTAACCCTCTGCGGATGGGTAAGCAAGATCAGGGACAAAGGGGGCTTGATCTGGGTGGATTTGAGGGACCGCTATGGGCTCACCCAATTGGTTGCCGAAGAAGGGCAGACAGCGCAGGACGTTTTGGAGACCATGCGATCCTTGGGTCGGGAATTTGTGGTGCGGGCCAGCGGTCTGGTGGTGGAGCGTCATAACAAAAACCCCAACCTACGAACCGGTGAAATTGAAATCCGTGTGAATTCCCTCGAGATTCTCAACGCGTCGGCTTTACCTCCATTTTTGATTGAAGACGAAACCGATGGCGGTGAAGATTTGCGCATGCAGTTTCGTTATCTGGATATCCGGCGCAACCCGGTGCGCTCCAAGCTGGAATTACGTCACCGCATGGCCCAAGAGGTGCGTAAATACCTTGATAGCCAGTCGTTTATTGAAGTAGAAACCCCCGTTTTGATCAAAACAACCCCCGAAGGGGCCCGTGATTTTGTGGTCCCATCGCGGATGCACCCCGGGCAGTTTTATGCTTTACCCCAATCGCCCCAAACCTTCAAACAACTCTTGATGGTTGGGGGTCTGGATCGGTATTTTCAGATCGTCAAATGTTTTCGTGACGAAGATTTACGCGCCGATCGCCAACCCGAATTCACCCAGATTGACTGCGAAATGTCTTTTGTTGAGCGTTCGGATATTTTGGCCATGTTCGAAGGCCTTTTTCGCCATTTGTTTTTGCAAGTCAAAGGCTTGGACATCGGCGAAATTCCGGTGATGACCTATGCCGATGCGATGCTGCTCTACGGCAACGACAAACCGGATTTGCGTTGGACCGCTCCCCTGTTGACCCTCAAAGGGGGTCAGGCGTATGGGGCGGTTCCCGGGGTTGGTTTGGGGGTAGAGGGGGTAGGGTTTGGCGTTTTTGAGGAGGCGGAAGCGGTGATTGCCGTTCCGGTACCCGGGGGTGCCTCATGGACCCGCAAAGAATTGGATGCCTTAACCGACTGGGTCAAAAGGCCGCAAATGGGCATGAAAGGCATGGTTTGGGTACGCTGCGAAAGCGCAGACGGGGCGTACCGTTCGTCGGTGGACAAATTTTATGGAGCAGCGTATTTGAAGGATTGGATGACAAGGGCGGGCCTGGGCTCCGGGGATTTGATGTTGGTCTTGGCGGGCCCCGAGGCATTGACCCGCAAAGCCGCTGCAGAACTACGCCTTGAAATTGGGCAGCGACTCGGGCTGCGATCGCCTGATACGTACAAAGCCTTGTGGGTGGTGGATTTTCCTTTGTTGGATTGGGATGACGAAAGTGGGCGATGGGTCGCGATGCACCATCCTTTTACATCGCCATTGCCCGAAGACATGGGCTTGATGCAAAGCGAGCCTGGCAAGGTGCGGGCCAATGCCTACGATATGGTGTTGAACGGCACAGAAATAGGCGGAGGCTCCATTCGTATACACGACAAAAACCTGCAGGCCAGGTTGTTCGAACTCCTTGGTTTTGAGGCCGACGACGCCCAAGCCAAATTCGGCTTTTTGCTCAAAGCCTTTGAATACGGCGCACCACCGCATGGGGGCATTGCCTTTGGTTTCGATAGGCTCTGCGCTTTGTTTGGAGGTCAGGAAAGCATCCGGGATTTTATTGCCTTCCCCAAAAACAACGCCGGTCGTGATGTGATGATTGATGCTCCATCGGGTATCGACCCAGTTCAGCGCAAAGAGCTGGGTCTTCCGTAAAGAGCACGCACTCGTTCGAGGTCATCGGGATTATCCACCCCCGATGGCAGAGGCTCGTTCAGTCGGAGCATGTGGATCGGAATCCCATGGTGCAAAAAGCGCAATTGCTCCAGTTTTTCGGATTCTTCGGAAGGGGCCGGCTTCAGGTGTGTAAATTCCAAAAGCCGGGCAGGTCGATAGGCATAGAGGCCCGCATGCAGGAATCGCTCGGCGGGTCGGTCGGAATCCGAGCGTTGGACCGGAATGGCCGCCCTCGAAAAATAGAGGGCACGGTCTTGGGCGTCCAGGACCACCTTGACTCGATCAGGGTTGTGGGCATTTTCGTTTTCGGGCCATGGGCAACAAGCCGAAGCCACCTGAACCGCAGGGTCTTGGAACAAGGCCACCAAACCATCCAAAGCCGAGGCCGGGACCAGGGGCTCATCACCCTGAACATTGATCACCACATCGTAACGGTTGCTTAGGGAAAGGGATTGCAAGGCTTCGGCCAGGCGATCGCTTCCGCTGCAGTGATTGGGAGACGAAAGAACCGCCGACCCCCCGTGGTCTTGGACGACCTCCAGTATTTCCGTGGAATCCGTAACAACGATGACATCATCCAAACACGAAGCGCGACGAACCGCCTCCAGGGTGCGAACGACCAAGGGCTTCCCGCCCAGGTCGGCAAGCATTTTGCGGGAGAGACGGGAAGACTCCAAACGCGCAGGGATAAGGGCGATTGCGTTCATTGGGATTTAGACGGGGGATTGGAGATCCATGAACATCCTGGAATGCAGAAGCCCCACTTCCATGACAGGTTCGTGATAGGCCTGGTAACCCAGCCTTTGGTAGAAACCCACGGCTTGGGGCCGGGCATGCAAAAAAACAAGGCGGGCGTTGAGCTGATCACGAAGCCAATGCTGGGAATGAAGGACCAATGCGCGGCCCAATCCGAGGCCTTGGTAGCTGGGTTTAACGGCCACTTGGCGCATTTGGTAGGCTTCTCCCATGGAATAATGCTCAGGCAGAACCGAAGCCGTGGAGGCAGGCCGCAGGACCAAACAGGCCAAGACCTCGCCTTCTTCGCTAAATCCCGCCCAATGCACCGAGTCCTGTTCGTAATCCAAATCGTTCAAGTTAAAATGCAAACCCAGAGGCTCCCGTAACATATCGTAACGAAGAGCCACCGTGAGGGCATAGGCGGCACTCCCCCAGCCTACCTTTTGGAAATTAAGTTTTGGACCCATCTTCGTGGACCGTTACCATGGTGCGCGTTGGGAAGGCAAAATCAGTTTCATGCTCATCCACAATGCGATAAATCTCGAAATTCACGATTTCTCTCACCTGAAGGTATTCGTTATAATCCGATGTTTTGACCAAATAAATAATTTGAAGATCAAGGGAACTTTCGCCATAGCCAAAAAACGTAACGGTGGGATTTTCTTCAATCAAGGGATTGGCTTCCAGAATTTCCCGTATGGACCGAATAATCGCCTGGAGGGTTTCGGGCTTGGTTTGGTAAACGAGACCCAACTTGAAGGCGGCCCTGCGATGGGTGCTTTCCGTGATGTTGTTCAGGGGCTCGGTGACCAAGGCCTTGTTGGGTACAGTAACATAACTTTTGTCCAGGGTCCTCATGCGGGTTGAACGAAAGCCCACATGTTCAACCGTTCCGGTAATTCCCTTGAATTCAATGGTATCCCCCACCGTAAAGGGCTTGTCGAGGAAGATGGTGAAGGACCCCAAGAGGTTGGCAAGGCTCTCTTGGGCGGCCAATGCCACCGCAAGTCCACCTATCCCCAACCCACCCACCAAGGCCGCGATATTGGCTTGGAATACAATACCAATGACAAAGAGAAAT
>Ga0214921_10002906_pt1 | contig 27044 bp, 8 predicted proteins | sample LL1505_MetaG_FD_177992 | JGI IMG/M metagenome (GOLD analysis project Ga0214921, IMG submission 177992) | Freshwater microbial communities from Lake Lanier, Atlanta, Georgia, United States - LL-1505 | ecosystem: Environmental > Aquatic > Freshwater > Lake | place: USA: Georgia | collected 2015-05-28 | reverse complement strand
TTAACTCGCAGTCAAGTTGGTACTGCTGGACAATTACAATCAAGAGGTCAAAGTATTATGAGTAATGTTGGAAGTCAACTAGCACAATCTCAATTACAACAACAACAATATCTTAATCAATTAAGAGCAGCATTAGCACAAAGAGAAGATACTAAAGCTAATGTATTAGCTCAAAGTGAGTTAACTGCAAGAGAAGCTAAATCTGCTGAAAGAGCTGCTAAATTAGACCAATTAAATAATGCTATATCTCAAACATCAGCTATAGGTGCTGGAACTATGGAACAAGCATCTAAAATGAGTACTATAGAAAATGAGAATGAAAGATTTAAAAGACAACAAGATTTTATTAGAAGTTTAGCTAATCAAGGAATAGCATTTAAAGTAGATGAACAAGGTAATATTGTATTTGATAATAAAACTAATTCTTCAAATATTAAAGCAGTAGATTTATCTAATCCTAATAAATTAGTTGTTAAAGATGATTCTGTAGTTCAAGTTACTCCTAAAGAACATGTTGTTAAAAAAGGTGAAGGTTTAAATGCTATTGCTGCACAGTATAAAATACCTATAGATAAATTATTAAAACTTAATAATTTAAAAATTGGTGATATTATACAACCAAATCAAAAACTAAAAATAGAATAATGTCTAGTAGATATCAGAAAATATTACCACAATTAACTCCAAGTACAAGTGTATTAGATACACGAAGTACTACTCCAGATGTAATTCCAGCATTACAATTTGCACAACAGTTGCAAACTAACTTAGATGAATTAAGTGTTATTAAAACTCCTAATCATTTAGCTGGTGATGCTGAATTTGTTAAACGTGGATATTTAGACCCAATTAATGAAGCTAAGAATAAAGCTATAGAATCATTTAAAAATAATAATATTGCTGAAGGAGTTCAAGGTCTTAGAGATATTAAAAGTTTTATGTTACAATCTCAACAACAAGGAGGAATATATTCACAAATAGAAAACAATTATAATAAAGCTGCTGAATATACTAAACAATTACAAGAAGGATATAATAAAGGTACTTATCAAGATTGGCAAGTTAATTCTTATAAAGGATTAATAAACAAGAGTAAAAGTTTTAATGAAAAAGGAGAATATGTACCATTTGAATTATCAAATCCAGCACAAGCTATTGACTTACCTGAATACTTTAATGACTTAGCTAAAGATTGGGGTGAAACTACTCGTGCTAATTTAAGACTTGTTGAGGGTGGTATGTTTTATGATATGAGTACTCATAGTTATGTTACTGCACCTGAAGTTAAAGCAGGATTGTTAAAGTTTATGGCTAGTGATACAAAAGCACAATCTTATTATAAAGAATTAGCTAATGTATTTGGAAAAGATACTGCTGATTCTATGTTCAATAATGCTATAAATGCTGCTGCTGATAAAGCAGAATTTAATAAAATTAATCCTCATTATGTACAGAATCCATTATTAAAAGAAGCAATAAAAAATCAAGAGAATAATAGTAAAATACCTACATTAGAACTTATACCTACATCAGTATCTGTTGATGGTAAAAAAGTTGATATGGGACAAATGAATACTCAAATATATTTTACTCCAGATGGTAAAGATATAGTTGTTAGAGATGAAAGTAGTGGTAAATATAGGTCTTTAATTAATACAGAAAAAATAAATGAGGTAAGAACTACTACAGGAACAGCTTTACCTGTAGGTATAGGTGCAACAGCGTCAAGTGTTAAAGTAACTGAAAGATATAAAATGTATCCAGCAGGAAAAGATTATATATCAGTATCATTAACAGATGTAATAAACAATAAAGATAAAAAATATACTAAAGTAATAAAAGATTTAGAAACAAAAGCTCCAGGACTTAAAGAAACAATATTAAGTTATCCTTTTTCTAAATATAGAGCAGAATTAAAAAATGATGCTACTGTTAGTGTTGATGATTATAATTCTAAAATATTAAGACAATATGCTGAACTTACTAAAACTAGAGACCTTACAGTAAATTATAGAGAAACAGGTAATAATGATTCAGGAACAACTGTATTAGAAAAAGCTTCAGGAGGAATAATAAAACATGATGAATTTGTTGCAAATAATTTAAAAAACTATATTCGTGAAGTAGGAACTGGTGGTGTTGTAGAAGTAGATGTTTCAGGTAATAATATACCTAAAACTACTGATGATATAGATAAAATATTAAAAAATTATGACCCTAAAAAAATTACTGTAATGGGAACGTTTTTACCTGGAGATGGTGCTAATCCATTTGCTGGTTGGTATAAAGTATCAATGGATAATAAAACTTATTATATTAGAGACCCTAAAACTTCAACTGTAAGTAAGAGTAGAAATCCTGTATTTCTATCTCTTTATAATTTACAAACATCTAATGGTCAAACTCAGAAATTAGAAATTGATGGTAATACAGCTCCATTATTTACTAAACTTTTTATAGAACCTAATAAATCAACTGGTAAAGTAATACCTACAAATGGTACTATGGAAATTAGAATGAATCCTAGATTTAATAAATCAGATAAATTATATGATTTCGATTATTCTAATCCATTAATAGATGCTGAAAAAACAAGTAATATTGATATTGTATATAGATATACTGATGCTAATGGTAAAGAACAAGTTGAAACAATTAACAAATTAATGCCAGATGGTAAATCTGAATTAAATTTAGCAAAAGTATTAAGAGAAATGGGTCTTGATTTTGATGATAATCTTAATGATAGAAGTCCTAATAGTTGGATGAATAGTTTTATGGAAAATCAACGTAAATTAGAAGAATTAGTAAACAACCAATAATATGTCTGCACCAAAAATAATTGATAATATAGATGGTAAACCTGTTCAAGTTAGTCCTGACTATAGTGGAATATTTGATAGACCAAATAAACCTAACTATGTAGATATTGGAGTATCTAGTACTACATCTCTTCCTAAGAATAAAGAATATTTACAAGGATATGCTGTTCAAAGATTAACACCAGAAGGCTTAGATGTTGCTAAATATCAATATCAAGCACAATCTGTAGGTGATGCTTTTAAAAATGGATTAACTCAATTTGGTTCTGAAGCTATATTAGGTACATTAAAGTCTGCTGCTACATTATTAGATTTACCGCAATATGTAAATATTGCAATGAATAAAGAAAAAGAATATAATACATTATTTGGAGAATATATAGATGAAATATCTGAAGGAGTTAGAGAACGTAATCCTGTATTTGGTACTGAAGAAGTTGAATTAGCTAATCCTAAATTTTGGGCATCATTACTTCCTGATTTAGGAACTACTGTATCACTATTTTTACCTACTGGAGCTGCTGTAAAAGGATTATCATTAGCTACTAAAGGAATTATAGGTGCTACTAAAGCTGGTGGTATAGCTGGTAAAGTAGCTAACCATATAATGAGAAATAAAGATACTTATAAAGGTGTAGGTGCTGCAATGATTTCAAGAACTATGGAATCTAGTTTAGAAGCAGAACAAACACTAAAAGAATCTTATGAGAAATATCTATCTGAAGGATATGGTGATGAACAAGCTAAACAAATGGCTGGTGAAGATGCTAGAAATACTTATGTAGCTAACTTACCATTAGTATTATTAGATGCTGTACAATATAGTTCACTATATAAAGGAATGTTTAATCCTTTAAGAGGTGCTAGAGCAGCAGAAAGAGCGTTAGAAAATACTACAAGTAATGCTATACTTAAAGCTGCAAGAGGTGTATATAAAGCTGGTAAAGTATTATCTGGTCCAGCAATAGAAGCTGGAGAAGAATTACTACAATTTGGTATTCAGAAAGAAGCTAGTAAAACAGATTCTGCTACTAATACATTATTAGAAGCTATATCTAATTTACCTAATTATGTATCAGACCCTGAAGCACAGAAAGCTATGATTAGTGGTGCATTTGGTGGTGGTGTATTTGAAGGATTAAGTTATGCACAACGTAAGTTGTTTAAACAAGATGCAGAAATAGATGATGATTTAAGAGCTGGAAAGATTGCTGGAGCGCATTATAAATCATTAAAGACATTCATGGATATCATGAATGAAGATAGAATAAAATTAGAGAAATTACAGAATCAAGGTAAACAAGACCAATTTATTAGTAAAGTTGATACATTCTTAGATGCAGCTAAATCTGATACTGATAATTTTAAACCTGATGATATTGAAGAATTAGAACTTGTAAGAAAAAATTATAATGAAAAATTAGCAGATTATATTAATAAAGGTTTTAGTGGTGATATGCTCAATAAAATAGTAGAAGAAGATATTAAAGCTACTATATTTAGTAATCTTAAAGATAAGTTATCAATAACTAAACCTCGTTCACCACAAGTTACAGACAGAGAATTAAGATTTAAAGCATTAAGTTTACTAGAAGAAATGGAATCTGGTAATACTAATTTAATGAAGTCTAGTAAATTAAAGTCTGCTGAAATAATTAAAGAGGTTAGAAAAGAAAAAGATTTGTTGTTAAAAGAAATGCAAAAAGAACCTGATTTTGAATTAGCAAAATTAAATCGTAAGATTAAACCTGATTCTAAATATAGAGAAGCATTAACTGTACAATCTAATATTGAAACTGCTACAATATTGGCTAATATTGCTAATAATAAACTAGAAGAATATAATAATCCTGATAAACTTATTGATGATATTGAAATTGATAAGATTATAAATAACTATGAAAACTTAGTTGACTATAAAGAAAAATTTACAAACTTTGATGACTATTTAGATTACCTAGATAAACTAAGTAATGAAGGAGATGAAGATTTAAATCTTGTAATCAATACTATATATGATGAATTAATAGAAGAATCATTAGTAAAAAAAGAAGAATTAAATCCTAAACTATTAGCTAAAGTAAAAGATTTAGACTTACTTAAATTTAATAAAGATAATCTTGCTGCTGACCCTAATGCTAAATATAATTCTGTAGTATCAACTCCAATAAATAATGAAGATTCTAATATATATCTTACTGGTAAAAAAGATATTGCTACAGGTTTATTATTACAAGATAAAAAGAATAATAGAGCTTTAGTTCTTAGTAAAGATAAAAATGGAGTAAAAATATTAAGAAATAATAAAGTTGAAACAGTAAGTGAAGATTCACTTAATACTACTACAAGACTTGGAAGTTATAGAACAGCTGATATTAATAATACTAAATATATTGTAACATCAAAAGCATTAATTAATGTTGCTGATGGAAGTATAAAAGATGGTTTTAATAACTTAACAGATGCTATACAATTTAGAAGAGCTACATTAGAAATATTTAGTACATCAACAATTGCTAAAATAGAAGAAGGTAGAAAGAATGAATTAAGAGATAGTGATTTAAAAATTAGAGATGCTGAAAAGTTATATCCATCTGGAGATGTTGTAATTATTAATAAAGATGAAAAGGTAACTATACATAAAAAAACATTAGGAGTAAATCCATCAGTATTAAAAGATGGTGAATTATATAGTTTTAAGTTTATTAAAGAAGGTAAAGAAATTGATAGAGTATTTAGATACTATGCTTCACGAGGTTTACTAAAACAAATTAAAACTAATGGTACATTAATTGATGACCCTAATTATCAAAGAATAAATGATAAAGAGAATTATTTTGCATATCAAGAATTATCTTATTTTGATAAACAAGAACGTGATTTTAAAAACATAGAACTTATAAATAAAAAGTATGATGAAAAGTATGTTGAAGAAGTTGCTAATGGTAATATAAATATTGAAAGTGCTTTAAAATTATTAAATAAATTTAATACTAAACCTCATAAAGCTGTAATAAAAGCATTAGAGGATAAAATAGATTTAAACGAAAACTATGATATTCAAACAGAATTAAATAAGAATTTAAAAGATATAGACGCTAATGTAAAAACAGTAAATACATTATTATTAGAAAGGGGAGTATTAAATGCTGAAGGATTAGAATTGTTAGAAAGTTTTACTCCAGAAGAATTAGAAAAAGAATTTAAAGATATTATATCAAATGATTATGAACCAATAGTAATTCCTGAAGGAAAAGCTATACCTATTACATTAAATGATGGAAGTAAATTACAACTTACAAGTGGTACTGGAATTGTATTTTTAAGAGATAAGAAAACTAATAAAATTAAATTAAGTGTATTAAGTTTTGAAAATACAGATAACGAACTAATAAGATTATCTGTAGCTCAAGCATTTGTAGAAAAAGTATTAGATATTCCAGTTTATGATGCTAGTGTAGTAACAATGTCTGAAAGTGATATTGATGAAACAGATGTATCACTATTAAGTATATTTACTTACGATAATACTAAAATGCCTTACAATTCAGGATTTGATTATATTAATTCAAATACTGAATTATCAGATAAAGATAGTAAGATAGAAAGTATTAAAGCTCAATATGAAACATTAAATAATTATATTAAAGATTTAATAAATAAAGGACAAACTACTGTAGAACAATTAGCTAATGATATTAAAAATGGATTAAGTCTTATTCCTAAAAATATAGATGTTAATCTTACTAATGAAAGAAATAAGCTTAATGACCAATATAATTTACTTACATCAAATTCTAATGTTAAAGATTTAGTTGTAGTAAATAAAAATGATTTAATTAAAGCTAGACAAATAAGTCTTGATTTTACAGGTACTACAAAATCACAATTAAAAAATAAATATAAAGGTAAATTTATATATGCTACTCCAGGTTCAGGTAAAACAACTATAGCACAAGAATTAGATGATGTTATTGATACAGATGATTTAATTTTAGATGTAATATCTGAATTACATCCTGAATTTTTTAGACTTGATAATGAATCTACACAAGATTTTATACTTAGATATGTAACAACATATCAAAATAAAGATGAAATAAATAAATTAGTTCTTGGTAGAGTAGAACAATTACTTACAGAAGGTAAAACAGTACTTACTGGTACAAGAGCTTTTCTTCCTAAAGTTAATTATGCTTTTAGTATTGATAATGAAAATGTAAGAAATAGATTAAAAGATAAATTAAATAGTTTTAAAGCAGATGAAGCTCTTAATGATTCTGTAGAAATTACTGATTTAAAAAATGAATTACTTGATAAACCAACTAAGTCAAAAGAAAAAACTGCAAAAGTAAAAGAAACTAATATAAATAGAAATTCATTCTTTACAATGAATGGAAAAGTTAATAAACATGCAGGATTTAATATATTAATAGGAAAACAAGAAGTTCTAGCTAATGTAGATAGTAATAATAATGTTACTGTAGATGGTAAACTTCCAACAAAAAATAATATAGTTAAAATATTAAATCAATATAATGAAATAGATATTGATGATTATGATAGCAGACCTCCATTAACACTAAATAATGAATTAAAAGGTTCTGTAATATACATGGATGAAGTAACAATGGATTTATTCTTTAAAGGTAATAAAGAAGCTAATGAAGTTGTAGATATAGAAAATATAAAAGCTAGTCTTAATGATATAGGTGTATATTTTTATGATGATATATTAATGGCTAATGGTGATATGACAGATAGTGTTATAAAAGAAATGTTAGCTAATAATCAGACTGTAATAAAAGTATTAAATACTGAAAATCCTGAACTAATAGATGGAGTAAAGTCTAATACATTTAGAGTACAACCTAAAACATTACTAGATTTTACATTAGATAAATATGACATAGATAATATAGCAGATGCTCAACCATATGTTAAACAAGTTAATGATTTTACTACAGCATTAAAGGATGTTCCATCAAATACTGTAAATAATTATACGGATTTAGTGAATAAACTATTTACTATTACACCTTCTACTAAAGTATTAGAAAGTTTTTCAAAACTATCAGTATTATTAAATACGAAACTTCAAAATTATATAGATACTTATAAAACATATACATTAGAACCTATACTTGATAATATACAAGATACTGGTGATGGTGTTTTTATTGAAGAAGAAGATACTTACATGCAAAGTGATTTGTATGATACAATGTCTTTTAAAGCTGATAAAGCCTATCCTACTTATGCCAATGAAGTAAAAGTATCAGAAGAAGCAAAGAATTGGTTAATGTTATTTAATAATATTAAAGGTACAAATTATACTATTGAAGAATTAGATAAATTATATTTTAGTGCTAAAGTAAATTCTGCTGTAGAATATTTATATATAGATGAAAATACTGTAATAGGTTATATTAAAATAAATGGTGAAGATGTACCTATTGGATTATTAGATACTATTGAAAGAGTTAAAGAAAAGAAAATTAGATATGGTACAGAAGCTATTATTCCAGCATATATTGAAAACTTATGGAGTAATATAAAAGAACAAAAATTAACTAGAGGTTATAATGTAGATAGTGATAAACAATTTGTAATAAATGATATTCACTATAATGGTTTACATAATCAACCAACAACAATAGGTGAATTAAGAAAACATCGTAAGTTTTCAGACCTTTCAGTAATTAAATTACAAAAAGGACAAACACCTATAGTTGTTTTTGGTAATGATAAAAGTACTAGTGATATAACAAACTATGAAGGTATTATGTCTGGTATTAAGAATAATGCAAGTCATTGGTATATTACTGTAAAAGTATCAGATAATAAATATAGATTACATCCAATTGCTATTAAAGATTTAAGTCATAATGAACAATTTATAAAAGCAAATATTAACAATATTAAAAATAATACAGAATATGTTAAACAAAATTTCTTTTATTTTAGTAAAATAAATGCTTTAGTTGAATTAGAATTATCAAAAAAAGACCCAGACATTGATAATATATTAATAAATGCTATACTAAAAGATTATAGTTTAAAGAATATATTGAATAAAGATAAAGGATTATGGTCAAATCCTGAAAATGTTAATGAAATAAATGTTAATATAGGAACTCAAGGTTTTCTTAATACCAACTTTATAATTAATAGTAAAGAAAGAGTTGCAATAAAACCAACAGTTAGAAAAAAACCACTTCCAGAAAAACGTTCAAGAGTTAAAGGATTAGTAACAAGAAAGTTATCGAGAGAAAATGCTTTAAATAATCTTAAAAGAATACTACCTGAAGGTTATGACGTTAGATTCTATGAAAACTTAATTAGAGAAGGTAATGATTATCTGTGGGGTTATGTATCACAGAATGTAATAGGACTATCAGACCAAGGTAGAATTGGTGAAGAATATCATGAAGCATTCCACGTTGTATTTAATGCTTTTATTAATCAAACAGAAAGAGAAAGATTATTAGGTCATGTAAAGAATTACTATAAATCAAGAATTGATAATAACTATACAGATGAACAATTAAATGACCCAGAATTTGCTGAAGAATTACTAGCTGATTTATATAGAGATTTTGCATTAGCTTATGATGAACAAGGTAATAAGAGTATTTTATCTTGGATAAAAGATATTCCTAGTGCTATTATAAGATTCTTTAAAAGATTATTTAATCTTGAAACAAGTATTCAAAGAGATAAAAAGAAATTAGATAAATTCTTTAAATCTATTAGTGTAGGTACTTTTAATAATAGAAATAAAGAACTTATTAATTCTTTTAAAACTAGTAAAGCTACAACTTATAAAAATGGAACTGAAAAACAACAGATAGTAAATATGCTTAGTAGTCTTGCAGCACAGATGAATGTGTATGATTTAGCTAAACCTGAAACTATTATTAATGAAAGTTTTCTTAAACCTGAAGAAAGTATATTAACTAATGTAGCAAATCCTAAATCATTAGTTAATGTATTTGTTAATGAATTAAATAAAAAATTACAGTTATCAGAAAAAGATGGTGGTTTTATAATGAATGAAGAAAAATTAGATGTAATTAGAAGAGTAGTAAATGGATTAAGATTTGATTTAGATGTTGATTATAATGATAATGTATTAACTATTAATAAGTTAGAAGGAGAACTTCCTAAGTTTGGAGAAATACCATCTAGTATAATGGCTTCATTTGCTGAACATGGTTATATGATTAATGATATTGATATAGAAAATGTATCAGAAATAGAGTTTGATGATAGTGATGAAAATGAATTAAAAAAAGCTATTGATGATGGAGAAATTACTGATGAAGAAGAAGCTAATCCAAAAGAAAACTATCAAATAAAGAATTATATAAATCCACCACATCTTAAAATAAGAGGTGTAGCTAAATCATTTTTATCTTTAATAAGAAAAGATGAAGTTGATATGTTTGGTTTTAATATTAACTTTAACTATAGTCCTCAAGAAGCTGCTAATAAATTTCTATTAGCATTTGGAAATACTGATAGTCCTATTCAATTAAAAGAAAAGATATTTAGTAGAAGAGAAACAGAAAGATTTAAACCAGAAGAGTTTAGAGATAATTTTTATATGGATTTATACGACCTTATAGAAGAATATGAAGTAATGGATAAAACAAAAGTGTATAACTCATTATGGGATACACTTGGAAAATTAGCTAAAGCTGATTTCTATAATATAGTAGTGACTCAAGTTGGAGAGAATGTTAAGTTTACAAGAACAATGGCTAATCTTGATGATTTAAAATACAAGATTAAAAATAAAATATTTAATATAGTTGATATACAAGAAAAGTATGCAGAACAACGTAATAATCTTCCTAGCAATGCTAATCTTGTTATTCAATTCATTAATACTATTAATATTGAAGAATTAAATGCAGCAGAATCATTTAATGATTTATCTAGTACTAATAAAAAAGCTATTGTAGCATTAATGAATTATATAGGATATAATGATTCATTTGAGAATGAGAATTATACTAGTATATTTTCATTAAATTTCAAAGATGATTTAATACTATTTATAAAACTAGCTAAAAAAGTTAATCGTACAAATGTAGCTACTGAAGTATATAAAAATAGATTTTTAACAGATAGAATAAGTTCTAAATTACCTTCTGATATATCTAGTACACATAAAACAGTAGATGGTAAATTATATTATGAATGGCAAGTTCCTAATGCTGTAAATAGAATTGTTAAAGAATTAAATAAACCTTCTGATGAAAGAGAACAAGTATTAGATAGATTATATAAAGATTTACCATTAGTAAATTCAGGTTATCAATTTAAGTATGAAGAAAGTAATGGTACAATAGATAAACTTGATGATACAAGTAAAGAAGTATCAAACTATACAGCTAAAGATTTATTAATTGAAATAATAATGAGTGCGCAAGATGGAAGTTTTATAACTCCAGTATTATCAGATTCTGGAAGACAAGTATATATTGGAGGTATTAACTTTCTTAATTATGATGATGCTTTAAATTCTTTAGTAAAGTTAGCACTTATAGAAAATAATAGAAGATTAACAAAAGGTGATACTAATATTAAGAATTATAATCTTAATCAAACTAAATTCTATACTTTCTCAACTATAGACCCTAAGTTTTTTCCAACAGAAATAACTGATTTTAAAGGTTTTAACTCAAATAATTATATTGATTTAAAGAATGAAGTAGAAAAAGTTATCAAGCAAAGAGTAGAAGATTTTACTAAAACATTAGCTAAAGAATCTATTTATTTAGATGATAGTATGATGACTAATAGTATTTTAAAATCTTTAAAAAATGTTGATGATAGAGCTAAAACATTGTATGCTAATCATATACTAAATCATATACAATTAACTTATATTTTACTTGGAGACCCAGCTTATTATAAGAATTATGAAGATTTAGTTAAGAGAGCTAAACAGATGATATCTCCATCATCAATATCTAATATATATAATACATTTGATATAGAAGTAAGTGATAGAAATTATTATGATACAAATCATGGTGATGATAAAATCGCAAGAATATCAGTATCTGAAAACATGAGAGTTTCTATTAAAAAAGATATTGAACGTAAATCATTAAATGATGAACAATTAAAAGCATTAGGATTAGAAAAAGAATATGAAAAAAATAATCTTACAGATGCTCAATCTTATATTGATGATATTGCTTACAGAGATAGGTTAATTGCTGAAGGTACTTGGACACAATTACATCAGGATTATATGGATATGTCAATGAATGGATTTCCAGCATCTAAACTTACTATAGAAAAAGCATTGAGAACTGGTAAATCAATAGAAGATATAAAGAAACAAAGTCCTGTAGAAGTTATTAAACCTTTCTACTATAGTATAATTAATTATATTAAAAATGGAAGAACTTATTCAGTTCCATTTCAAAAGAAAGATTCAGAGTTTAAAATATCACCATTCTACGGATTAAAGACTATCAATGGTATAGAAAATAGTATGTATAATTCTTATTATCATAAATTATTAACTGAAGAATTTGGTTATACTATAGAACAAGAAGTTATAGTAAATGGTAAAGTTACTAAAAAACATATTATAGGATTTAATAAAAGTAATAGAAAAGCTGATGTAGTATCATTTGAATCAGCTATTAAAGTATTTACTGATAAAGAACATATACAAGATATAGATAAACCATTTGATAAAACTAAAGTAATAACAGTACCATTTAAGTATTGGGGAAGGCAGATGGAAACTCCTAAAGGACACTTTAATAAAGATGTATCTTTTGGAACACAGATTAGAAAACTTATTACATCAAGACTTACTGGAAAAGATATAAAGATTAAAAGACAAGATGGAAAAGAAAGTACTCCTAATGAGTTATTAAAAGAATATAATCAACTATTAATAGAAGATATTAAAAGAGGTGAAAAAAGATTTAGAAAATCTATTGAAACTAATGGAGCTATTAATGGTAAGAAAATACTAAATCTTATTAAAGCTGAATTTCTTAGTAGAAAGAAACCATTACAATACTTAGAAGCATTAGAGTTATTAAATAGTGGTGCTAGTTATAATGAATTAATTACTAGAATACCTATATCACATCCATTTCATACACTACAAATACAAACAATACTAAATAGTTTACATCGCAATAAAGTTACTAAATTAAAGTTTAAGAATGGATTTAAATTAGCTAACGCTTCTAGTATAGGATTTAAAAAACAACCACAAATAGTATTTAATAATCCTAAAAATCCTAAAGAAGGTATTAAACATTTTGAAGTATATGCTCCAATACATGATACTAGATTATATGAGTTTGTAGATGAAGTAAGTGGATTAATTCCTGAAGAAAGAATGAGTGAGATAGAAAGTAAATATCCAGGAATCTTAGATGGAGTAATATATCGTATTCCTACTGAAGAAAAATATTCAATGTATAAAATTAAAATTATAGGATTTGTAGTAGATGAAGTAGGTGCTATATTTATGCCTGATGTAGCTACAACTCGTTCAGGATTAGATTTTGATATAGATAAAATGTTTGGTTTCTTTAAAGATGGTGTAGTTACTGAAATAGACGGTAAAACATATACAGGACTTACTCCAAAGCAATATGCTAAAAATAGTAAGTATGCTATAGATACAACTGAATTTAATGATGAATATAATGATTATCAAGCTCAAGTTATATCTGATAATGCTAAACTTGATATAATGATGGATATATTATCATCAGAACATACTACAATATCACAAATGAAACCTGGAGGATTTTCTGAAATGGAAAATCATGCTTTAGAATTAGAATATATATCTATACTAAAAGAAGGTCATGTAAATAGTTTAGGTATAAAAGAACCGTATAAATATGAAGAATTTAAAGCTAAAATAGATAATTTTAAATTACTAGATACATCAAATAAACGTGAAATAGTAAAATCAAAGAAAGATTTCTGGGATATTGTAAATATATCTAATACTATAAACAGAATGAATCTTGGTAAACAAGTATTAGGTTTAGCAGCTAATTATAATTCTATGTCTGCTGTTGTTGAAAATGAAATTATATTTGAAGAACCACCAAAAGTTATAATAAAAGTTGGAGAAAAAGAAACAGAACATATTATAACATATAATAAAAAAAACTTAGCATATAATTCAACATCATTATTTGATTTAGATGATAATTTAAAGTATGAAAATACAGCAATGCTTAATGCTGCATCTGCTGATAATGGTAAAACACCAACACTAGAACCATTAGGGTTAGATTTAAAATCTTTTAATCTATATATGGCATTAACTGGATTTGGATTTCCTAGAAGAATGATAGAAAAACTACTAGCTATACAGAAGATTCCTAATCTTATGAAAAACATACCTACACCTACAATTAAAGAGTTAGATATGGATATTACAGAAAATAAGCTAGAAAGTATTTTATTTAATCATGAAAATCCTGATTTAAAAGCTATAGTATATACAGTAAATCAATTAATAAACTCAAAAAGAACTAGAGCTATTGGTTCAAATATGTCACAGTTATTAAAATATGTTAAAATTGGTGATAATGGATTGCAGAGTAATACTTTTGACAACATGATGACGCTGTTAGATTATAATAATTATGTTGAAGATTTAGATAAAAAAAAGAAGGCTGATTATAGTAGTATTATAAAAAGTAGTAAATTATTTAATAATGAATCAACACGTCAAATGTTTTCAGGATTAGATATTATAACAGATGTAGCTAAAATTCCTAAAGAATTTGGAGTTATACTTAAAGAATATAAAATAAAGCCTGAATACTATCTTGATTTTTATAGTGCTGTATATGCTTATGTTACTAGAAATGAATATGAAGCATTTATGTCACCACAACAAGTAACAGACCCTGAACTTAAAGACAAGAAAATACAATCTATATTAAATGTTGTTAATCATTTAAAAGATTTTAAAGAAAGTTTTCCAGATAATTTATTTCTTAAACAATTAAGTCTTAATGATAATAATAAAGTTATATTTACAGAACAAAGAAAGAAAGATGATTCATTGATTAATACTACAATGAATGATTTTGAAAACTTATTAAACTCTGATGAAGTAGTAGAAGTTAAAGATAAATACGATGGTAGATTTGTAACTATTAAAGTATCTGATTTTGCTAATGATTTAGCATATTATTCTATACAATCTTATGGATTTGGTTATAACTATGAATCATTTTCTTATATCATTCCTCCAGCATATTATGATAATCATGTAGAATATGTATCTACTGTAGATAATAAGATAAAAGATTACATTGATAATCCTACTATGTTCAATAATATATTTATTGAATATGCACTAAATAATCCTAGAAATATAGATTTAGTAGAAAGTACACCTGTGGTTATAAATCTAAGTGCAATGGTAAATGAATTAGCTAACTTTGGTTCTTTTGCTTATCAACCTGTAGATAGTGATAAAAAACAATTTAATAATAGATTCTTATTTAATAATAAAAGTATTATAGAAGTTGATAATATTTTATTTACAGAATTAATTTATAGAGTAGGTAAAGAACATATTGTAAAAATATTTGAAAAGAATGATAAAAGTTATTACATTATAGCTAATGTTAATAAACAAGATAATATTGATTACAAAGCATTAAACAGTAGTTTAGATAGAGTAATTAAATTACATTATCCTAATGAAAATAAGAGTAAACAAAATAAACTAAAAGATTATGGAATGTTTACACAAGAGTTTTATTTAAAATCATTTAATAAAGAAGGTATAAAGTTTGAGCCAAAAGAAGTTAAAGAAATAACTGAAAAAGGTACTGATACTCCAGAATTAACTACTGTATTAAACACAGAAGTTTTATCTATAACTAATATATCAGAAAGTAAATCAGAGATAATTAAATTATTATCTGATATAAGTAAGACTACTGCTTCAAGTATTGAAGATGTAATTAATGGTAACTTTAAATATGATAATAAATTTTTAAGTAATTTTACTAATGTTACATTTGATAAAACAACTAATAATGTAACTATTACTGAAAGAAACTATTTAGAAAATGAAGAACAACAGTCATTGTCAGAAGTTATTCCAATGTTAAAGGAAGTCTTAAATGATTATAATAAAAATAAACAAGTTGAAGTTAATATACCTCAAGATAAAACAGTTACTTACACACCAATAGGTAAAACACAACAAACATATACTATTGTTGGTGGTAAAATATTTAATAAAAATGGTGTTGAAGTATTTAAAGAAGATAGTAGAGACCGAAATAAGATATTTGCAAATCTTGCTATAAAAGAAAAAAGAGCTGTTATAGTTACTTGGAAAGATAACAAGTATATAGTTAATAATAACAATAAGATTATTTCTGTTAAAACTGGTGATATGATGAAATGGGGTCCAGAAAACGGAGATTATAAAGGAGTTATAGCTGAAGCAAATAAGTTATTTAAATCACAACAACCTGAAACTCAGACTGGAGTAAAACCTATTACTAATATAAACTTTCAAGGTTATAAAGGAGGATTTGATAATACTGGTAAAGGTACTCCAGAAGGTGATGGTAAAGATAAAGCAATGAGAAATATTGCTGATGGTTTTATTGGAGAAATATTAGAATTATCACAAAATAGTTCTTATTGGGATGATAATAAAGACTATAAACCTCAAACATCATCAGCTTATTCTGCAATGAGTATTGCTGAAAAAAATGATTATCCTTTAGAAGATGTTGATGGTATAACTGTAAAAATGCTTCCTAATTATGATATTGATAATAAAGTAACTTATTTTATAGAAGATAAAGAAGAAGAAGGAGTTTTTAATGAATCAAGTAGAAATGCTATAATAATGTTAGCAAGAAATTCAGAATATAAAGGTAAATCTCTTACGCAACAAACAAAAAATTCTATTCTTGATAATCATAAAAAAGGAACTGAATTTATAGTGGGAGATATGCCTGGAGTAGATAGTCAATTTATAGATTACTTACAAGAAATAGGTGCTAAATTTACTATATATCATACTGGAGATACACCTAGAATAAAAGTTAATGAAACTACTGACACTAATGATTATAATACAGGTAGTGGATTTAAAAATGAAGATAATTGTAAAACACGAAAATAATATGAAGAAATTAATGCCAAACACAAAAATGATACCTACTATGAAAACTGGAGGTAGTATTAAAATTGACCCATCTAAGAAGGGAACGTTTACAGCTCAAGCTACTAAAATGGGTATGAGTGTACAACAAGCTGCTAGTAAAATATTGTCAGCTAAAGAAGGAACTTATACTCCAGCAATGAGAAAAAAAGCTAACTTTGCTAAGAACTTTGCTAAATAAATAATATGAGTAATTGTAAGATATTTCGTAATAATGATGGTAGTATTAATAGAGTATTTGATGAACTTGGTAATGAAAGTCAATTATATTATGATACTTTATTTCATGTTTCTACATTAGTAGATAATATGCCAATGACACCTCCTATTAAACATTATTTAAATAAAGGTGATATAATGGATACTAGTATTCCTGAAGTAGCACTAGGATTGTGGGCATATAGTTATTCAGACCATTTTAGAAATAAATATAACATAACTAAATCTAAATTAGAAGAAGTATCTATTGATGATATTATTAGACATATAGAAGAGTATTATCCTAAATCTGTAGTACAAGAAACTACTACAGTAGAACAACTTGTTATTAAAGAAGGAGTAGAAGATTTATTTAATACTAATCCTGAATTAGCTAATCAAGTATATGAAGCTTTAGGGTTTAATAAAAATCCAGAATTTTTTAAAGGAAACATTTTAAATATAGATGATAAAATCTATAATATTTCTGAAAAAATTTCTAGCAAAAATTTAGCAAAAAGGTATGGATTTAAAATATCTTCAAACATACCTGTTTATATAGTTAAAGAAAATTTAGGTGTAAGAAAAGGTGGTTATGATACTAACCAAAATATAATTATTTTATCTGAAAATTCTGATAAAGAAACAATTGAGCATGAATTAATACATAGTGTTGAATATAATTTAGATAAAAAAGAGCTTAATTCTTTATATGAAAAAGTAAAAAATAAAATTACAGAAGATTCATTTAAAGATTATGTAAGCTGGAATTTTAAAAAAAGTATAAGTGAATTTATTGCTGATGGTATTTCTAAAAAAGTATTTAGAGATGCTTTAGAAAAAGAAGGATTATTAGATGAAGTTGATAGTGCTTTAGCTATTTATAAAACAGATGTAACTCCACAACAAAAACAACAAGCTTTACAACTATACTCTCAATACTTAGATACTATATTTCCTGATAGTAAAGTTGAAGAAATAGATAATAATTTGTATATTAGTGTTTTAAATGATTTAAAATCTCAAAAAATAATTGACAAACAATGTTCGTAAAAGATTTACAAAGATGTCAATATACAGGAGTTTGTGCTATTTATAAACTTTACTTTGATAATGATAGTAGATTTTACATTGGTTCTACTAATGATTTACAAGAAAGGTTACAAGCTCATAATAGAGCTGTATTAAAAGAAAAACATTTTAATAAATACTTTCAAAGACTTTGTTTAAAATTAGGAATAGAAAATCTCAGATTTGAAATATTAATTAAATGCCCACAAGATTATTTATTAAAAGCTGAACAATGGTTTGTAGATAAATTAAAACCAGAATTAAATTTAGCTGAAATAGTAGGAAGACCTCCTAAAAATAGAAAAAGAGGTTATAAAATGTCAGAAGAAGCTAAATTAAATATTAGTAAAGCTAAAACTGGACAAAAAGTAGATAGAAGTAATTACACACATTCTGAAGAAACTTTACAAAAAATAAGTAGTTCTTTAAAAGGTAGGATTATAACTGATGAATGGAAACAAAAAATGAAAGAAGCTAAAGCTAATGGTGGTAAATATTCTAAACTTACTTTAGAACAAGTTAAAGAAATTAAATCTTTGGTAGGTAGTAAAACAGATAAAGAAATAGCAGAACTATTTAGTTGTTCAAGAGTTACTGTAAATCAAATTAAAAATAATAAAATCTGGAAAGAAGTATGAGTTGTATTATAACATATAAAGGAAAACAGTATTCTGAACAACAATTCAAAGAATACTTTATTAATAATAAAAATGAATTTGCTACACCTATAAGTAAAAATAAAGATGTTATAGATTCATTTAAAAGGAAAATGGAAGCTATTGATGGTGTATTTAAAGATTCACCAGAACTTACAAATATTGGCACTAAAGCTCAATATATGCAGTATCTTTCTACTATTTTTAAAACCAGTAAAGTAAAAGATATTGTTTATCATGGTAGTATTTATAATAATAAAAAATTTAAAGATTCTACAAGAGTAACAGGACATTATTTTTCTACGACTCCTAAAGAAGCATTGCAACATGCACAAAGACAATTACAAAATCCCGATGATGCTGTTTTATATAATATACTATTAAATATTAAAAATCCAAAAGTAATTACAAAACCTATTGATTACGAAGATTTAGATACTGAAGCAAAAATATATAAAGAAGATACCGTTTTTGGTACTGATTATGATTCACTTATTGCAGAAAAAGTTGAAGAATATAATACTACCTATAAAACACCAGAATCTACATGGTTAGAAAAACAGATTGTAGTATTTGAACCAGAACAAATCCATATATTAGGAGGTAAACAAGATATAGAAAATTTTGCTAAATTTGTAAATAACTCAAGTGTTGGCAATGTAGAAGTTATGCAAAAATATATGAACTCAAAATCTTTAGACTATATTATGAATAAACTTATAGATTCTAGAAAAATTGAAAAAAAATGTTAAGAAAACAATTATACCAACAATATAAAAATCAATCAGGTATTTATAAGTTAATTATAAATAATAAATTTTATATTGGTAGTGCCAAAAATATAGGTATAAGACTATCCAAACATTTATTGGATTTAGAAAGAGGTAGTCATCATTCTATTTATCTACAAAGAGTTTGGAATAAATATCAAACAATTAATATTGAGGTTATAGAGTTTTGTGACAATTTAATAGAAAAAGAACAATATTATTTAGATACACTAAAACCAGAATATAATTTATGTTTTACTGCAAAAAATTGTTCAGGTGTAAATAGAACAGATGAACATAAAAATAAAATATCTCAACATCATAAAAATAATAAAGAGTATTGGGAAGAAATTTATAAAAATAGAAAACTAAAACATACTCAAGAGACCAAAAATAAAATATCGGAAAAATCTAAAGGTAGAGTTGTTTCTAAAGAAACAAGAGTTAAACTATCAAAAGCTAAATCTTTATCTGAAGATGTTATAGCACAAATTATAAAATTAAGGTTAGAAAAAGTTAGTTTGAGTAATGTTGCAAAAATATTAGGAATATCAAGAGAATCTGTTAAAAAATATCAAAAATATGAGTTGTCAAATAATATATAATAATCAAAAATATTCTATAGAATCTTTTAAAGATTTTTTAGATAATAATAAAAGCATTTTTTTACAAGATTTTATATCACAAGATATAGAAGGATTTAAAGAATTTGTTAATACTAATGTAATTCCTGAACAAATAAATTATAGTTTAAAATCTACTAAAAGTGTTACTAATTCAAAAGTTGAAGAAATTACTAATATAATTAATTCTGAATTACCTTTTGAAATAGCTAATATAGTTACTGTTGTTAATGATGTACCATTAGATGTTATAGGTAATAATGATTTATATCTTTCAATGAAAGATATATTAGAAGAAAAAGGAATAAAAGACCCTTTTTTAGTTAATTGGTTAGGTATTAATAAATCTGGATTTGGAAACTTTAGTGGAATTTACTCAGAACAACACTTACAAAGAATTGTAGAAAATAATTATAATAGAAAATTAAAAGATGATAATCCTATTCTTAAAGATAAAAATATAAAAGAAAACTTTAATAAATGGGTGGAAGCTTTAGAAAATTATCCTATTGTTTTTAAAGATTTAATGTTAAAACATGCTATTAAAAATCTAAATAAAGATAGAAGAAACAAATATATATTACAATTAAGTCCTATTGCTTTACAACAAACTTATGGATTAGCTGTAAATAAACCACATGAATTAAATAGAATAGGTAAACTATATGACCAAGAAGTATTAAAAACTGTTTCTGATGCAATAGGACATGAAGTATCAGCTAGTGGTAATGGTTACTGGGTTCATATTCCTAGAACTACGTTATCACAATATAGAATAGTTGCTGAATTTATAAATGATACTTATGGTAATAAATACGTTAAAAAGTTTTTTAATATTGAAGAATTATTTACTTACGCAAAACAAACAAATGAAATTTATCAAATAATAGGAGAAGAAAATGAAATAGATAAAGAAGATAATTCAGAAGAATTAAAAAAGAATGTAGAACTTATTAGAAAACTATCACCTTCTACATGGTGTACTGCAACTTATATGGCAGAAGAATATGTAAAGAATTATGATAATTATTTACTAATTGTTAATGGAGTTACTGTTGTTGGTATAGAAGTTTATCCTAAAGATGATTTATCTTCTAAAAGAAAAGTAAATGAAGTAACATCAAGAAATAATAATGGAGTAGCTTCAATAGACCATTTAGATGATACTATTGCTTTCTTTGAAAAACATAATTTAGATTTAAATAATAGTAGTTTAAATAGAGCTATTAGTAAAAAAGAAGAAGGTCTTAATGATTCTATAATATTTAATAATTTTATACCACTTAATGAAAATGATTTTCCAAGAATAATGGATAATGCTCCAGATGGTGTAGAAATTGAAATTACTTATCAAGAATATTTACAGCTTTTAGAATTTGAACGTGAACAAAACGAACGTGATGCAATAGATCGTCATAATGGAGAATATGAATATGATTTACCTGATTATTATAATAATGATAATGAATATGAAGAGGAACAATTAGAAATATTACGTTTACATGAAGAAGAACAACGTGAATATGAAATATTAATAAATAATAAAAGAAATGAAGCTGTAAATATAAATACTGTTGAAGAAGCTATTAATTTTATTGATACTTTTTCTGTTATTAATAATATTGAAAACATTAAAAACATTGATGCTTTTTTTACAGTAAGAGAATTAAATAGAAATTTACTAAATAATGAACAAGTAGCAAATAAAATAATAGAAACAAATGCTTATGGAATAGAATATATTGATGATAGATTACCTTTTTATAAAGAGTTAGCACATAAAGCTCTTACAATAAATGGAGGTGTATATGATAAACTTTCGGATGAAACACAACTTGAACAAAGAAATATAGATTTATTTAGAAGATATAATGACATAAATGAAAATTCTAGAGCAGAAGCCGATGATTTACCTTTTTCTAAAACTAATATTAATAAAATACAAGGTTATTATAATCCAAAAACTGATAAAGTTGTAGTAGTAGCTAAAAATACACCTATTGATGAAGCATCTAAAGTAGCAATACATGAAGTAGCACATCGAGGTATTATTAGAATGGCTAAAGAACTAGGAGGTGTAAGAGAACTTAATAAAATACTATTTAATGCTGAAAAACAATTAATGAAAAAGTTACCTGAACTTTTAGAAAGAACAGGTCACAAAACATTAGAAGATTTAGTAAGAGATTATGGATTTAATATAAGAACAGAAGATGGTAAAGCTAAATTATTAGCAGAATTAGCAGCAAGATGGTCTGAAACTTTAATAAATAAACCTAAACCTTCTTGGTGGAAAAAGTTTATAACAGATATTAAAAACTGGATAACTAAATTTACAGGAAAAATACTAAATGAAGAAGAAGTAAATGAATTAATAGGAGGATTTGTTAGATATGGAACTGAAACTACTACAGAAACAGAAAGACCAACATACAATCCTGAAACAAAATCTAAAACTGAATTACTAGAAGAATTTAATCATCTAGTAAAGATAAGTGAAATGCAAGGTATTAAGTATCCTGATGATGCTATTATTAAAATAAAATCATTCTTACAAGACTTAAACTTTAATCTATCAACTGTAGATGAAATACTAGGTAAAAGAGGATTAAAAGATAATCCTAAAGCTGTAATAGATTTTGCATATAATACTATTGCATTTGGTGATGGTGCTACAGTAGAAGATTTTGCTGAAGAAATAGGACACCTTATAGCTTTACATGCACCACAAGATAAGAATTTAGATAGAGCATTAGAAGCTATTAAAGATACACAGCTGTATAAAGATAATTATCTTAACTATGTAAAAACTTATTCTAAACCAGGATTAGCATTAGAAATGAGTCCTGAAAGAAAAGCTGCATTAGAAGTATTAGGTAGATTCTATGGTAAAATGTTAACTGGAACATTAAAAGATAAAGATTTAGAAATATCTAAACAATCATTCTTTAAAAGAATAATGAATGCTATAAGAAGAATGATTAATGGTAATTTTAATCTTAGAACATACTTAGAAAGAAATAGAGATAACTTCTTTTTAGAACCAGGAAAAGAAATTAAATCACAAGAAATATTTTATTCATTAGAACAAAGTGAGACTATAGCATATAATAAAATGTTTAATGCTATAGATAATATGATAAGTTCAATGAAGTCAAGAATGAGTAGAGAAATAAGTGATACTTCAGCACCACTAGGAGAATATAGTAAAAGAAAAGCTAATTTGCAAACACAATTAGCATTATTAAATCAAATGAAAGAAAATATAGCTTATGATTCTGCTGTTGCTGATTTTCTTAAATCATTATATGTAGATAGTGCTAATATTTTTAGTTTTTTAGAAAAGTATTTTGTTATAAAAAAAGAACCGCAAGATATAATATTAAAAGATGTTAAGTTTAATAAAGAAGATAAAATATTTGTAGGTAATACAATTATTGATAATAATATTAATAGGATAAAGTTTGATACTTTTAGATTAGTAAGACTAAGGGATGATGCTGATTTTAGTACTCTACATTACTCACAACTATCAGAATTAAGAGAGTTTTTAATGCATTATAATAATTTTATAGAAGAATTAGGTATAGGAAATCTTACAAATAATATGTTAACTGATGATAAATCAAATGATTTATCAGAACTACTTAGTTATGTAACTACAAGTTTAGAATCAATAGAAAAAGCTTTAAAATTATTAAACAAAAAGAAAATGCCTGCCGCTATTGATGAGCTTGTTGATGATGCTGGTATTGATATTTCTGATATTCCTGATGATATTGTTGCAGCATTAAAAGATACTAATATTAAAGGTGATGTAGGTATGATGGAATATTTAATAGGAACTACAAGAGATTCTTCACAACCTATACTTAGATTATTTAACGCTACAGTAAAAAATATTATGCACATAGCAAAACGTAATACATTATCGTTTGCTGGAAAATTCTTAGATAAATTAAATCATAGAATAGGACAATCAATGGATTGGGCTTATGAAAAATATAATGGTAAATTTACTGGATACTTAATATCTGAACATAACTATGGTAGATTTAAACAAGAAAGAGATACTTTCTTTAAAGAAATAAATGCTAAATATGAATATCCTATAGATTTTAATGCTAAAGAACTTATGTTTAATCGTATTATAGTTAAATTTGATAATAACAATAAATATAAAGAAGAATTAAAAGGATTAAAAATACAGTTAAATAAAGAAGTAGATGCTAATAAAAGAACTCAACTTGAAGAACAGATTGATACACTAAATACTTTAATTGATAACGTAGAATTAGATTATAGAAAATTAATATCATATCAAAATGAAATTAATAGATGGTTTAAAGATAATACAATACCATTAAATAATGTAAATGAGGTAATAAGGTCTGTAATAGATGACCCAGAATTAACATCAAAAGAAAAGAATGTATGGTATAATAATAATGTTACTACTAATGAATATGGTGATGTAATAGGTTATAAAAATGAATTAGTAAGACCTTCTGATAAATATTTAAATCCTGATTATAAAAAGTTAAGTAAAACAGATTTAGATGATTTAAATTATATAAAGAAAACTAAAGAAGAATTAGATAAATTTCTACCAACAAAAATAAACAGATTAGCACCACAGACTTATCAAAGTGCTATGGATACTTTTATGAAAACTCAACTTCCTGAATTAATAGATAAACTTAAATTCTTAGGTAAAGATATAACTACTAAAAAAGATGATGATGAGATTGGAGAATTAGTTGGAGATAGAGTAAACTATGAAGATGAAACTAGAATTATTAAATATAATCCTACAAGATATACAAGATTATTAAAAGAACCTAATAATATTAGTACAGACTTATTGAGTAGTATGATAGCTTATGCTAAAATGGTATCAGAGTTTAAAGAGAAAGCAGAAAGAATAGAGCAATTAGAATTTATATCACAGAATATAAAGAATGGATATACTGTAGATAATAATGTATCATCTCCATCTAGTACAAGCAATTTAGTTAAACAAATGGAAAAGTACTTAAAAGTACAAATAATGGGTATATCATATCCTGATGTTACTATTCCAGTACTTAATATTAAACCTACAAAGTTATTAAAGAATTTTGCTAGATTTGTATCATTGAAAAACTTAGGATTAAACTTTGTTACACAAGCTGTAGATTTTAGTACATCAAGATTGTGGTATCATATTGAAACTACAATGGGTGATACTGTTACTAGAAAATCTAGTAAATTAGGATTTGCAACATTTACAGAGTTAGCACAAGATTCTATTAAAGAATCAGCATCTACTATAAAGAATAATAAATTATCTGCTATTCTTAGAACATTAGGATTATCTGATAATCTACATAGTGTATTTAATGATTTAGATAAGAATATTTTAATGAGAGATGCAACTAATAAAGTATTATTTGCTGGTTATCGAGCTTCTAATTTCTTTATTTCAGGAAATGCAGCATTATCAGGAATGTATAACTTTAGATTATATAACGGTAAATGGTACACAGAAAGAGAATTTAGTAAAATAGAAAATCCTACACAACAATTTGATTCATTACCATCAGCTTATGATAATATGAGAGTTGAAAATGGAGTAATGAGTATTGATGGAATGAATACTAAAACATTTAATTTATTTACTAGAAGAATGAATAATCTAATATCTAAAATAGATGGTAAATTAACTGAAGAAGATAAAACTTATTCACATAGTACATTAGTAGGAATTGTTACATTAATACATAGAGATTGGATATTAGATGGTATATCAAGAAGATTAAAGAAAAGAGGATTTAATTTTGATACTAATGCGGTTGATGAAGGATACTGGATAAGTACTGCAAGATTCATGACTGATTTCTTTGCTAATAAAGAAAAGATTAAGAATCTTAAAACTCTTATAGAAAATTATAATTCTTTAGACGATTCACAAAAAGAAGGAGTTAGAAGAACTATGAAAGAATTAATGGTAGTTGTAGGTTCTATAGCATTAGCTATAATTATGAATCTTGGAGATGATGATGATGATAGAGAATTAGATTATTTAAAAGATATGGCAACATATTTAGCTACTAGAACTACAGTAGAATTAACAGCATTCTATAATCCACTTGAATATTTATATGCTGCAACAGATGTATTTGTAATAGGTAGAGATTTAAAAAGAATTATGGCATTTACAGAAATGTTTGATGCTAGAGAAATAGAATCTGGTAAATGGGAAGGATGGACTAGGTCACAAAAATATTTCTTACAGAATATTCCTGGTGTTAGTGGTGTATTATCAGCAGCTAATCCTGAAGTATCTAATAGATACATTATTAATAACGTATTAGGATTTGCTGGAGGATTAGATAAATTAAAATATTACGATGTACCATTAGTAGGTTCTATAGATGAAGTAGAGTTAAAAGAAATAGAACGTGATAAAAGATAAAAAAAAGAAGGGTTACTCAATTAAGAGTAACCCTTTATAATAATCTCCCACATGTATTACTTCAGTAATTTATTTATTTTTATTTCATTACAATAATATGATACAAATATCTTTTTAATATTTGTTTTTCTAATTAAAAATACATCTCCAACATTAAACCAAGCTATACCATAAGGTTTAGTTTTAGGATATTCTTGTTCTTTTGTTTGATATTTATATCCTAAAC
>Ga0214921_10002905_pt1 | contig 27047 bp, 25 predicted proteins | sample LL1505_MetaG_FD_177992 | JGI IMG/M metagenome (GOLD analysis project Ga0214921, IMG submission 177992) | Freshwater microbial communities from Lake Lanier, Atlanta, Georgia, United States - LL-1505 | ecosystem: Environmental > Aquatic > Freshwater > Lake | place: USA: Georgia | collected... | reverse complement strand
TTCGATAATTGCCTTCAGTAAAGGCCGCTTGGGAACTCGGAAGTGTCAGAGTTAAACGCGCTGTGTGGCGCATGGCGTGCCAGCATCCGAAGTAAACAGCAAAGGCAACCAGCGGCGGTGCCGTAACAGCCAAAAGATAGAGAAGGACTAAATCAATTGCCTCACCATCGCGACGTTTTTGAACCAAGCGAAGTAATGCAATTGCGGTTAAGAGCATGGTCCAAAGCAGCAAATCGTTATTCAGTCCTTGATGCCAATTAACTAAAACGGGGTTAACTTTTTCTAATGCAGAAGTACTTTTTTCGCTCACCAAAGGTATGACCACCGGCAAGGTACCGGCTGCACTCGCGTATAGATACTTCTGAAAACGTTTGGGGTTCTCGCTGCGCCGATCTATTTCGGAGATAAAAGCTGCATCCCCGATGCCAAAATGTACAGCGCTCATTACAACAACAAAGATAAAACCGAAGACATTCCAGGTTAAAAGCGCAAGCACTGCAAGTACCGCGACTGCGACATAGATGAGAATGAAGAGCGCCATCTTCTTGGCGCTACTGCGCGGCAAGGTCACTAAATGATCAAGCGCCCCATGCGGAATTCCGATTGCTAAAGCGATCAGGGCGATGACAACCTGCCAGGTAATACTTGTATCTTCGATCACTTGTGCAAAAACGAAAGAGAGAACTATTGCAAGCCCGACGGCATATCTCGAATATTTTCTAACCCGAATAAGTAGATCGAGCTCTATTTCACCCATGATCTGCCCCAATTCGCCCGCGATATATCGGTAACACTACCAAAGCAAAACCTGCCAACCCCGTTACTACATGAGAAGATCTACCCGTGCAAAAGTGGAGTTATATGGCGATGTTGATCTTCACCGTTTGCGGTTCTTTCTGGCTTGAAATTTTCTTAAAGGTCGGAGTGCTTCGCCGAATCAAACGGGTTGCCCTCAGCATTCTCCCAATTAGTTCCTTATTCCTAATTTGGGATGCCTATGCAATTTCGAAGGGCCACTGGTTCTTTGATCGCGATCAAATGCTCGGAATCATCGGGCCCTTTAATATTCCACTCGAGGAATATCTCTTCTTTATCGTCGTACCAATGGCTGCGCTCATGACGATAGAAGGCGTTACCACGGTAAAGCCTCACTGGCGCAAAGATGAGTTCGGCAAATGATCTATAGCGATATTGCGATCACCGCCTTTGCCATAGCTGTAATGGCCGATCTATTTCTCTTTAAGAACTCACTTCTCACACGTCCTGCTTTCTGGACTTCTTACGGAATTATTCTGCCGTTCCAATTCTTAACTAATTGGTGGCTGACCTCACGCAACATTGTTATGTATAACCCAGATGCGATCGTTGGACTGAGAATCTTCTCTGCGCCCGCCGAAGATTTACTATTTGGTTTTGCACTCGTTCTAGGCACTATGGATATGTGGGAATTCTGGGGTCGTCGCGGAATGCAGCGTGATCCGCGTCCTAATAAAGATCAGGCTAATTAATTGAAGAAGATTGGTTTTCTCTTTGATTTAGATGGCACGTTGGTGGACTCCACCGCGGCGGTAATGAACTCTTGGATCACCATGGCAAATGAAGCTGGTATTCCACTTGAAGCACTTGCCGGACATCATGGAGTTCCTGCAGAGCAAACGATAAGAAATGTAATCCCAGATCGTGAAGAAGCCGAAATTCAGAAGTGGATTCGCCGTGTGACTGATTTAGAAATTGCAGATATAGATGGCGTTCATGCAGTACCAGGTGCACTTGAGCTACTGGCCGAATTAAATGATCGCGATATTCCTTGGACGATTGTCACCTCATGTACTACAGATTTGGCAATCGCACGTACACGAGCCGGAAAGATTCCTTTACCTGCAAATGCAGTTACCTTTGACCAAGTAACTCGCGGTAAGCCTTTTCCTGACCCATTCATTCTTGGTGCCGATCGCTTAGGCTTGCAAACAGATCAATGCTGGGCAATCGAAGATGCACCGGGTGGCGTAACTTCAGCAAAGGATGCGGGTTGCACCGTCGCTGGAGTTTTAACGACTCATACACGTGAAGAATTACCTCACGCCGATCATTACATTGAGCATTTAAATCAATTGCTTGGCAAAGCAGGGCTTTAATTGCAGTAAAGTTCGCATCAACCCCTCCAGGGACGGTAGCTCAGTTGGTTAGAGCCCCGAACTCATAATTCGGTCGTCGTCGGTTCAAGTCCGACCCGTCCCACCAAAGTTTAATTTTTGATCTCAACGGCAGCACCAGTAATTATCGACTCTTCACAAGCGATTGCCACACTTAAAGCTTGGCGAGCATTTATAGGTGGGCACGGATTTGGAGTTTTTTCTAAAACGAAATTGAGGAAAGCGTGAGACTCCTCAACGAATGCCAGACGGAATCTCTCAATAAAGCCAGAGTAACGACTCTGCGCAAAATCAAGTTCACCTTCAACATCATGAATCGGAGTCTTGGAGTTTAATCCAACAGCTATCGAGTCTTTTGATCCGAATACTTCAAAACGGACATCGTGGCCGACTGGATTATGTCGGGTGCCGGTAATAGCTACCTGAACTCCTGATTCGGTAGTTAGTGAGATTAAAGAAACATCGGCATCGTTGTACTTGGCATACTGTTGATGTTCGCGAACCGCCTGGGTTGCATAGACCTTTTTAATCTCGCTCTGAGTAATCCATCTAACAAGATCGAAATCATGGACGTGTAAATCACGATAAATGCTGCCGCTGCCTTCTAGAAATTCGAGGGTAGAAGGCTGGTGATCATGCGCATACATATGCATCGCATAAAGAGTTCCCACTTGCCCCGCAGAAACTTTCTTAGCGGCGATGGAAATCGGTGGATCAAAGCGGCGCTGAAATCCAACCTGAATTTCTGTTCCATATTTTTGACACTTATCAATAACTAAATCTGTCTCTTCGACCGTAAGTGAGATCGGCTTCTCGCAAAGGATTGGTTTTCCGAGAGGAATCAATTGATCCAAGATGGGCATGTGTGAATTTGTTGCAGTTGCGACTACATATCCATCAAAATCTAACTTCAGCAGATCCGCATACTCTGCTGAATTACAATTTAATTTTTGGGCTAACTCTTTTGCCACGTTATCTCTGCGGTTAAGAAGAGTTACGTCAGCTCCGCCCGAGATCAAATCTTCAGCGCGAATGGCACCCATACGACCAGCACCAATGACTGCAATTCTCATTTGCTGGACTACTCCGTATTCCGCTTAGTAAGACCTTCACTATATAGTTTGGGCTATAAATAATGAAGCGCTCCCCGTTCTTTTAAGTTAGGAAATGATGACAACCGGTCTCGACCTATTAACCGTGGGCCGGATAAGCGTCGATCTTTTCTCGGAGCAGATAAACACTTCCTTTAGCCAGCCGCAGACTTTTCAAAAATCAATTGGTGGTTCTCCAACAAACGTTGCCGTAGCCGCAGCGAAACTTGGCCACAAGAGCGCCATCGTCACAAAAGTTGGCGTAGATCCGCTGGGTGAGTTTGTAGTCAATAAGCTGCAAAACTTTGGAGTAGATACAAGTTTTGTGAAAGTTGCCGAGAGTGGACTTACACCTGTTGTTCTCGCCTCTCAAGATCCACCCGAAGATCCCAAGATTATTTTCCATCGCCAACCATCTGCGCCTGATACCCAGCTTGTTGTCTCAGATATAGATGGCCAGACTCTGCAGGCCGCTAAGAACTTCTGGATTAGCGCTTGTGCTCTTTCACACGGCACTACCGCCGAGAGTATTTTCAATTGGTTGGAAGTCAGAGGCCGCGCTAAAGAAACGATTATTGATTTAGATTATCGTCCCTCGTTTTGGAAGAGCAGAGACGAAGCTCGAGTCGCTGCGCAACGTGCGATTTCACATTGCACAATTGCAATCGGAAATATCGCTGAGTGTGAAGTTGCCCTCGGGATCTCAGATCCAACGAAAGCAGCCGATGATCTGCTTAACCGCGGAATTTCATTGGCGATCGTGAAGATGGGTGGCGATGGAGTTCTGCTTGCTACCAAAGATCAGTCTCAGGTGATCAAACCGCTTCCGATAAAGTTGGTTTGCGGGCTTGGATCTGGCGATGCCTTCGGTGGCGCCCTGATTCATGGATTAATTAGCGGGTGGGAGTTAGAAAAGATCGGATTATTTGCCAATGCTGCCGGGGCGTACTTGGCAAGTGAGTTGATGTGCGCAGATGCCATGCCCTCATTAGAAGTTTTAGAAGAGTTCATTGAAAAGATGGGGAGCAAGCCGTGAAGTTAGAGCAAAAGCGTTACCTAGAACTAATTGAGGCGCGCATTAATAACCCTAAATCTTTCCAGCTTGCCCTTAAGAAGAGATCGCGCCGTAGCGTTGCAGGTAAAGATGGGCGCTTGATGCTGCTTGCAGCCGATCACACTGCGCGCGGCATAATCGCAGCAGGCGCTAATCCAACTGCTATTGCTGATCGTTTTAACTTGCTTGATAAATTGATTAGAGGTTTGGTTGTCCCAGGCGTTGATGGCGTGATGGCTAGCGCAGATATTCTCGAAGAGTTGGCATGGCTTGGAGCGCTTGAAGGAAAAGTTGCAATCGGAACCATGAACCGCGGTGGAATCATTGGCGCCTCATGGGAACTAGATGATCGCTTATCCGCTTATGACGCCGAACATATTCGAAGCATGGGGCTCGATGGCGGAAAGACTTTATTGCGCATCGATGAGACCGATCCTGGAACCGCGCGAACCATTGAGATGGTTGCAGCGGTAACAACACAACTCGCAGATTTTGAGCTGGTATCAATGATTGAACCACTGCCTTATATAAAGAATGAAAGCGGCAGAGCAGTTCTTGATCCTTCTGAAGAAAAGTTAATCAAAGTAGTTTCAATCGCCTCTGGACTTGGCTCATCTTCAGCATTTACCTGGTTAAAGATTCCTGCGCCGGCAAATCCAGAGAAAGTTGCGGCGGCAACTAGCTGCCCAATTTTATTATTGGGTGGAGATCCTGGCAGCAATTGGGAAGATGTCTTTGCTAAATGGGATAACGCGCTAAAGGTTCCAAATATCCGCGGCTTAGTGCCAGGACGCGCATTACTGTTTGGCGATGAGTTAGATGTAGAAGCTGCAGTCGCCCGTGCTGCGCAAATGGTGAGAAGAGGATAGAAGATGAGTAATTGGTATAAACCTGCAGGCACTCTTAAAACCAATGAACACGAAATTTCCTTAACGCCCCACGATGCTGGTTGGGAATACTGCGGTTTCTATACCTATAACTTCGCAACTAAATCGGAATTTAGTGTTGAATTAATTGGTCGTGAGGGCGTTCTCCTTCCGCTTTCAGCACAGAACCTATCTGTTTCGATAGATGGTCAAATATTTACTCTAAAGGGCCGAGTTGGGGTATTTGCAGCAGTATCTGATTGGATTTATCTTCCAGTTGGTTCAAAGGTTTCTTTTAGTGGGACATCTGGTGAGATTGCACTTCTTACCGCGCAGGCCAGTGAGAAGTTCCCAGTTTGCTACACACCTGCCGAACAAGTTCAGGTTGAAGTACGCGGATCAGGTAAGGCAACTCGCCAGGTAAATAACATCGCAACTCCAACAAGTTTTACGCAGTGCCACAAGATTCTCGTCTGTGAAGTACTTACTCCCGGCGGCAATCTCTCATCATGGCCTCCACATCGCCACGATAAGTTCCCGGGCTGCCCAACAATTAATGAAGAGGTTTACTACTTCCAGATCGGTAAAGAGGGGTCAGATCACGGAGATCCCGAAGGCGTTGGTTTCTTCCATGTTTACACCGTCGATGAGACAGTAGATGAAACAGTGACACTGCACGATAGAGATACTTATGTTGTTCCTCATGGCTATCACGGCCCATCAATTGCCTCACCTGAATATCCAATGTATTTCTTAAACGTTATGGCCGGGCCTGCACCAGAACGCAGTATGGCTTTCTGCGATGATCCTGCACATCATTGGATCCGCGATTCCTGGAACGATCAGATACAAGATCCTCGCTGTCCCATGACTTCTGCAAATGGAAAGGTAAAAAAATGAAGAAAGAGATCCGTATAGCCGTCCTAGGGCTAGGTTGGATGGGACAGGCGCACTCACGTTCTGCACTTCGCATTCCTTCACTATTTCCTGATCGCTCTTTTGAACCAGTCTTACAAGTTTGTGCAGATGTCGATCCGGCGCGCCAAGAGAGCGCAGTTGCAAACTACGGATTTAAGCGCGCAACCGGCGACTGGATGGAAGCAGCAACAGCCGATGATGTTGATGCGGTTTGGGTGACGGCGCCAAATATGTTGCATCTGCCAATGATTGATGCGGCCACGAAAGCTGGCAAGGCAGTATTTAGCGAGAAGCCAATTGGTGGTAAGCCAGAGCAGACAGTGCAGGCTTACAAGTTAGCAACTGCTGCAGGCGTGCCAACTGGCGTTGGATATAACTATGTCTGGGCTCCGCTGGTACTTCATGCAAAGAATCTCATTGCAAGTGGCGCTCTTGGTGAGATAACCCATTACCGCGGTCGCTTTTTAAGTATGTATGGCAGCGATGAACTTGGCCTTCTAACTTGGAGATTTAAGTTAGCCGATGCAGGTTATGGAGTATCGAGTGACATTCTTAGCCATAGCGTTTCAATGGCGCAGTTCTTAGTTGGTGGAATCTCAGAAGTAGTTGGAATGCAGAACACCACAATCAAGCAACGTCCACTACCGAGTGGCAACGCGGGACACTATTCGCGCGGTAAGGCAACTGATCCAAAGGGCGATGTTGAAAACGAAGACTTTGCATCAATGCTCTGCACATTTGAAAACGGCGCAACTGGAACTTTTGAAGTAAGCCGCACGGTGGTTGGCCCAGAGAGTCAGAACGCCTTTGAGATTTATGGTACTAAAGGCTCGCTGATGTGGAACCTAGAGAAGATAAATGAACTTCAGTTTTACGAATTAGGAAGTTCTTTGAACACTGGTTACACCACTATCTACGGTGGAGATCGCTTCCCATTCCACGGCGCTTTCGTTCCGGGGCAAGCTAATGCAATTGGCTTTGAGGATCTAGTTGCGATTGAAGATTATTCATTCATGCAATCTATTGCTGAGGGTAAAAAGTTCGGGCAGAGTTTTAAAGAGGCAGTTGATGTGGTCAGCGTGCAACAGGCGCTAATCAACTCTTGGAGCTCGCGCACTTGGGAGAAAGTTAAAGATTTAAGTCTTTAAACCATTCAAGTGATTCGGGATTAGCCAAGGAGCCTAAGTTGTCGATTGGCTCTTTGTTTATCGCTCGCGTAACTGCTAGTTCCACTAATTTACCGCTCTTAGTTCTAGGAAAATCTGACGCTTGTAAAATGAGCGCCGGCACATGGCGTGGGCTCGCTTTCCTCTTTAGCGCCTGCTTTATTTGATCGGAAAGTTCAGTTGTTAGCTCTGAGCCTGGTTTTAATTTTAGGAAGAGAACTACCCGCGTATCGGTCTCCCATTTCTGGGCAACAGCCAAACTTTCTAGAACTTCTTCGAACTCCTCAACTATTCGGTAAATCTCAGCGGTACCGATTCGTACCCCAGCAACGTTTAGAGTCGCATCGGATCTGCCGTGCATGATGAAACCAGATTCACTTGTCGGCTCAACAAAATCACCATGCGTCCAAATATTGGCAAACTTGGTGAAGTAAGAAGCGATGTATTTCTCATTCTCTTTATCTCCCCAGAAGAACAACGGAGCAGAAGGAAATGTGGCAGCACAAACTAACTCGCCCTTAGATCCAGGTTTTGTCTGTGTACCATCCGAATTCAAAACTTGCACATCCATGCCGAGTGCCGGAACTTGTATCTGTCCCGCAAATACTGGAAGTTCAGGCCAACCCAACATAAAGCAGCCACATATATCGGTGCCGCCGGATATTGATGCCAGATGAACCGTAGGTGAGACTGATTCGTAAATATATGTAAAACCTTCATGGCTTAGCGGTGAACCAGTCGATGCAACGGTTCTTAACCTCGAAAGGTTGTGCGAATCTTTTGGCGTTAGCTCACTTTTTCGAATTGAATCGATGTACTTTGCTGAAACGCCAAGAAAGGTCAGCTTTTCTGCTTCTGCAATATCAAAGAGCCTTTCTGGACCTGGATACATCGGATTGCCATCAAATAAAACAATACCTGCGCCAGTTGCTAGCGAGGCAACCAACCAGTTCCACATCATCCAGCCACAAGTGGTGAAGTAAAAAACTTTATCGCCATCACGAATATCCAGGTGATACTTCTGCTCGCTCAAAGTCTTTAGTACTACACCAGCTGCACTATGAACAATGCACTTTGGCTTACCTGTAGTACCTGATGAAAAGAGGATAAAGCCGGAACGGTTGAAGGGACCCTTTATTGATATCTCTTCACTTCCATCAATTGCGCTAACCCAATTTTCGAATGAAATATAGGGATTGGGTTTTGAATCGATGGCAATAACTTTCACTAGAGATGGCAATCCAGAAACGATTTCGCTTATTTTCTCAAGGCAATCAATCTGCTTGCCGTTGTAACCATAATCTGTAGTAACTAAAAGCACCTTTGGTGAGATCTGCTGAAAGCGATCTAGAACGGCGGTGGAACCGAAGTCCGCTGATGTACTTGAGAAAATTGCTCCGATTTTGAGCGCACCTAGTGCAAAACAAACCACTTCAGCGGTATTTGCTACGCAGGCCGCAACAACATCTCCTTCCACAACTCCGGCGTTTAAAAGCGATCTTGCAACTTGGTTTGCTCGCTTGCTTACTTCACCTCTTGTAAAAGTGCGGTGTGTTCCGGATTCGGAAATCTCAGTTATAACTATTCGGCTGGGATCTCCCTTAAGTAAGGTATCGACCACATTTAATTCGGCATCTGGAAAGAACTCTGTCCTAAAGAAACCAGAGCCAGAGATTGTCGTTTCGCCAAGATTGCCAACAACTTCTGAATCAGTTGCAACAAATCTCCAGAATTGATCAGGATTATCTAGTGACCACTTGTGGAGTTCTGAGTATTCCTTCGCCTTCGCTAGCTCATTTAATTTAATGAGCGAGGGGTTATTGGATTTACGGGGACTCCAGAGCGGTTCAGACATTAATTAGGGACGTCCCATAACCTCAAATGCTCTATCAAATACTTGAGCAAATGCGATCGAATCAGAGTGCGGCATCAACCATCCTTCTCCTCCACGAATCCGACGAGACATTGCATCGGCCATAAGTTGGTATGGATCGCAGGCTTCAAAGTTCTCAACAGTTACTTTGCCATCAATTTCTAGTTCAAGCGTGCTTGGCTTGTTATGAGAATTAAAGGCATCGTTGCCGGTAAGTGAAACTCTTCCCTTTGTCCCGACAACATCGAAGTAAAGAGTATTTGGGGTATTCATAGAAGTAAGTGCCTCGGCATGTGCGCCACCGATATCAAACGAAGTTGTAACAGTCTCATCGCATCCACTTGGGTGCCACTTAACATCAGTCTTAATATTTGTTACAGGTGCAAAATCCATCAACCATATAGGCGCCGCAACTGAATAGGGGCCAAGGTCATAAAGTCCGCCGCCGCCGAGCTCGTGGATTGCACGAATATTTGCTGGATCTAAACCATCATAAGTAAATGCTGAGCGAATTGATTTAACTTCACCGATTACACCAGAATCAACAATTGCTTTTAGTCGCAGTGTGCGGGGATGCCAGCGGTTCCAACTGGCCTCCATAAAGATAAGTCCAGTTTCGTTGGCAACGGCAATAGCCTCTTTTAGCTCTGCCACATTCATCGCCGCAGGTTTTTCACAAAGTACGTGCTTGCCCGCGCGCATCGCTTTGATTGACCATTCAATGTGAAGTGAATTTGGTAGCGAGATGTAAATCGCCTCAACCTTTGGATCGGCAAGTAGTTCGTCGTAATCTGTATAAACCAGACCTGAAGGTGAAAGTGCTAGCCCTCTTTCGCGATCCTTTGATCCAACAGCATAGATCTCACCATCGCCTGAATTAAGAAGCGCTGGATATAGCGCTAGCTTTGCGATGTAACCTGCACCGATAAATCCCCAGCGTACTTTTTCCATAGCGATGACAATACTTGCAAAGTTCGCTTTAGCCAATCAGGCGTAGGATAGATCTCATGAAGATTCAAAAGTGGACCGTGAAAGATTCCAAGAAACACATCATCGTTCCCAGCGATATTGATCATAAATATTCACGTGGAACTCTTGGAGCCATTACGGGATCTGCCCAATTTCCTGGAGCCGCTGTTCTGACAGCAAAAGCTGCAGTTGCGACCGGCCTTGGGGTTCTTCGTTTTCATAGTTCATCTGGGCTTGCTCACCTTGTTCTGCACTCAACCCCTGAGGCGCTTGTGCAGCCGGGCAAGGTCGATGCTTGGCTTGCTGGATCAGGTGTAAGCAATAAGAAATTTAGTGATTACACGACATGGTTACGCCACCGCTGGTTTCAATTAATGAAGGCACAAAATGTTCCTACTGTGCTTGATGCTGGTGCACTTAATTGGGCAGGCAAGCTCTCTCAACCTACTTTGATCACACCTCACGCAGGCGAACTAGCCAAACTGCTTATGAAACGCGGTATCGCAGTCTCTTCCGAGGCAATCGAGGCTGATCCAAAGAAGTGGGTAGTGCTGGCTGCTCAGAAATTGGGAGTTACCGTTTTACTAAAGGGCTCCATAACTTTTGTCGCAGCAGATGATTTATTGATTGAACTTCCTAAAGCAACTCCATGGCTTGCGACAGCAGGAAGCGGCGATGTCTTGGCGGGAATAATTGGCGCACTTGTTGCCACAAATTACATCGAAATATTAAATGATGAAAAAAATTTAGCTTACGTTGCTGCAACCGGTGCACTTATTCATAGCAATGCTGCACTTTTAGCCTCTGTGGGTTCCCCTATTTCTGCCACATCAGTTATTGAATTTATTCCTGAAGCAATTAAAAAAATATTAAAGTAGGGCTAGCCCTAGATTTTAATTTCACTGCATAAATTTTAACTTTCGCAACACCCGAATATCACCCATGCACTACCTTGGGATGTGGCTAATTCTCCTACCGTTCTCGTTGCAAGTGATGATGCATTTGAACTTGCAACGCTAAGTGCGTCACTTCGCTTGCAATCAATAAACGTTGTTGCAGAAGCGAGCACTGATGAAATTGCGGTTAACCTCTATAAATTTCTCTCCCCAGAGGTAGTCCTTATTGATCTGCAGTTTGCTAGCGCAGAAGCGCTGGCTTTAGTAAACAAGTTTAGGAAAGTTAATCCTTTGCTTGGTGTTGTTTTGATGACGGCTTGTCCGGATCTTCGCCTGCTTGGTTTACTCGAGAAGCAGATACCTCAGGGCGCGCAGGTAATTCTCAAGAAATCAATCGCAGATCTAACCGTAGTCAGCCACGCCATCGTGCGTTCAATAGCTGCAGTTGCTGCGAAGGAGAAGATGTCCTGGGTTGATAGCCACGGATCGCTGCATGAAAACGCATTCGCTTCAATCCTCACCGAGTTCACTGATATCCAGATCGAAACGTTCCGTTTATTGGCACAGGGGCTAAGTAACTCAGAGATCGCAAAGGTGCGTTTTGTAAGCGAAAAATCAGTAGAACAGATAGTTGCGCGAATTGCGCAGCATTTAGAGGTTGTTCCTGATCGAGCACAAAACCTGCGCGTTGTATTGACCGGCGAGTATTTCAAATGGATAGGCGCACCGCGCCACTAGCTCTCTTATCTTTCTGGTAGCCACTAAAGTTGGCGACATGTCCGCTGATTTAACTCTGCCAGAGCTGCGCGCTCAGTGGAACCAAGTGCTGGACACTTTGGAATCCCAAGATCGGGTTGCCTGGATTGCCTACTTTGATGCCCGCCTTGCCGAGTTCGACGGACATATTCTGACTTTGGATTTCTCAGATGCACGCAAGTTGGCCGGTGGCCACGAGTACTCCCCCGCGAGAATAAAGCTTGAGAATTCGCTTAAGGCAGCGATCTTGGAAGTTCTAGATATAAAAGTCGAAATTCAAGAGTTAGCATGAAACGAATTGCGGCGTTAGTTGCGCTAAGTCTTGCCCTATTTTCGTTTCAAACAGTTGCAACAAGTGCTGCGACTTCTAAGTTAACTATGACTTTGAAGCAAACTCCTGGCGGACCAGAGCCAATTGTTACCTTGTACGGTTCGGTTAAGCCTGCTAAATCAGGAATTAAAGTAACTGTGCAGATTCAATTAAATGGCAAGTGGCAGGACACGCGATTTTCAACGAAAACCGCCAAGGTTGGAACTTGGCAGGTGGTTGCGGTTGCAACCGCCCTTGATGCAGAAGTCAAATATCGTGCTAAAGCTTTTATTGCCAAAAAGAATATCTATTCAAATATTCGTGAGATTACCGTGCGCGCTGTTTCTGAAATTTCAGATGCTGCATCCGTTGCCATGATTGATCAGCTTGGACCTGGCGGGCGAATTCATGGCGCAGATATCAGTAGATGGCAGCATCCCAACGATGCGCCAATTGATTTCGAAAAAGCCCATGCAGCTGGGCTGCGTTTTGTGATCATCAAGGCATCGGATACTCGAGATGACGCTGATGCGCTTTCTTTGAAATATGTAATTATGGATCGATCTGCTGCGCAGGCAGCCGGACTGTATACGGGTTTCTACCATTACGCGGTTTTGCCAGATGTAAAAACTGATGAACAAGTAATTGTTGATGCACAAACTCAAGCGCAGAAAGCGCTCTGGCGCCTGGGCGCGCTAGGTGGTTATAACGAGCGCGATCTTCCCTATGCGCTCGATTTAGAAAATAATTGTGTAGCCCTTTCAGGAAAGACTTGCACTCGATATCTGCCGAAGGCGCAAATCACTTTGTGGGCGAAAACTTTCTTGCAGATAATTAAGGAAAAGACCGGCCGTACTCCGATCTTGTACTCGTATCCAAGTTTTCTCGAAGGTGCGATGGTTCGCGATGATGAACTCCGCCAGTATCCGTTGTGGCTTGCCCAATATGCGATAGATCCTGCCGATCCGATTGCGCAACCTGGACTTAAAGAAGGTGGTTGTTATGTACATTCTTGGACAACTTCTAACTGTTCATCGCAATGGATCATTTGGCAGTACACATCGTGTGGAATTGCCCCTAAATATGGTGTGCCAGGTTCACGCCTTGATTTAAATGTTTTCCGCGGTTCACCAGGTACGTTCTTGGATTTGATCAAGGGGGTCTGGGTTCCAGAAATTGCTGACCAGATGCCGAAAAATGAACCAAGTTCGCTGACCTATAAGAACGTCAAATTCTCATCGAGTGATAAGCCAATTAACTTAGAGGTAGATGTAATTCGTCCCGATGGTCGCCCCGTGGTTACAGGAACTGTTCGCTTCTACGTAGATAGTAAAACACCAATCGAACCAAATCCTGTGCAGACAGTTGTTCGGTCGACAAGTGGTTCTTGGAAGTTGAGTATTAAGGGAGTACCCGCCGGAATCTGGAGTGGAAATATTGGATTTAAAGATGCCACTGGTACTCATGCCGATAGCCGCTCGCCTATCTCTTTCTCAATAACTGAAGGTGTTGCTCCTGCTCCTTCGGCTTCGCCGTCAGAAAAACCTGCACCTAGCGCAACCAAAAAACCAAATAGTGATGGTTGTAAGAATCAGATTAAGAATTAACGAACTTTCGCGAGTAGTTTAGCAAGTGCCGCTCGCTCACTCTTAAGCTGCTTGTTAAATTCATTTACAGACGCTCGCTTCGCAGCTGTATCCCAACCCAGAGATGGCGCCATTAGCGAAGCGACGCTAGATGCTAAAGACTCTCCACCATCGCTGGCTTCAAAGGAGATACGTGTTCGACGCGAAAGTACATCATCGACCGTTTGTGCGCCCTCGTGGGTGACTGCATAGATGATTTCGGCTTTTAGGTAAGGCAGGTCATCAGAAATAAACTGTGAAAGTTTTTTGTCAGTTTCAATAATTTCAAGTATCTCGCTTATCAGCGACCCATAACGATTTAACAGGTGAAGAATTGTTGTTTCAGATAGTCCGCTTAGTTCGGCAAGTTGAGAACTCTGCTGAACCAATGCAAAGTAACCATCTGCACCAACTGCTGGAAGCTTTTCAGTTACAGATTCGGCGATGATGCGGCGTAGATCATTAACTGCTAGATCAATTACATCTCTGCCCATTATTCGATAAGTCGTGTACTTTCCGCCAGCGATACTCACGAACCCAGGTACTGGGCGATCTACCGTATGTTCGCGTGAAAGTTTTGTGGTTTTAGAATCAGCTGAGTTGGCAACAAGTGGGCGCAAACCTGCGTATACACCGATTATTTCATTCGCACTAATCTTTGGATTCAGCACTCGATTGGCTTGATCGATTATGTACTCAACATCTTCTTTTGTGGCTACTGGATTATTTCGATCTGACTTATAGGGAGTATCCGTAGTACCAACTATCCATTTATCTCCCCACGGAATAATGAAAAGTACTGAAACGCTAGTTTTAAGAATTATCCCCGCTTCGGATTTGATAGCGCTTTTGGGAAGAACGATGTGCGCACCTTTACTCATCGCTACCTTGTAGCCAGGCTTAATTCCAAATTTCTCATGTAGCTCATCACTCCATACACCCGCACACATGACCGTTACCTTGGAACTAATTGTTATCTTTTTTCCAGATTGCAGGTCGCGGACCTTCGCACCAACGACTCGCTTACCGTCTCGAACCAATTCTTCACATTGCACTCGGGATGCAATGACCGCACCGTGACGTGCTGCTGTGCGTGCAACCGCAAGAGTGTGGCGAGCATCGTCTACTTGAGCATCAAAGTATTTAATGGCACCGTTAATTAAATCGCTACGCAAAGCAGGTGCGATCTGCGCAATCTTTTTTTCGCTCAGGTGTTTATGCCATGGAAGCGCGCGCTGAAATCCTCGAAGCATGTCATAGAGCGCAAGTCCGGCTCCAACATAAGTACGTTCGCGGTATTTCTCATGTAGCGGATATAGAAATCCCACCGGCTTTACTAGATGGGGGGCAAGCGATGAAACCATGAGCTCGCGCTCATGAAGGGCTTCACGAACTAGTTTGAAGTCATATTGTTCAAGGTAGCGCAATCCACCGTGGATTAATTTGCTAGAGCGGCTAGACGTACCTGACGCGAAGTCCTGGCTTTCAACAAGTGCAACTTTCAAACCGCGAGATGCAGCATCCAACGCTGCACCAACTCCAGTTACTCCACCACCAATAATCAAAACATCAAACTCTTCAGCGGCAAGCGACTTTAGAGCGTTGATGCGTTGCGCAGGATTTAGCTGCGAGGTAAACATCTCTTCTCCTGCCCTAGCGCCCCAAAAAGTTTTCGTTGTAGGCTTAAGGATATGGCATACATCGCGAGTCTGGATCAAGGAACTAGTAGTACTCGTTGCATGCTCTTCGACAAATCTGGCTCGGTAATTGCGATCGCCCAGAAAGAACATCGTCAGTTCACACCTAGTGCCGGATGGGTGGAACATGATGCGGCGGAAATCTGGCAGAACACTCAAAACGTAGTTGGCGAGGCTATAGCCACGGCTCGAATAAGAGCCGAAGAGATAAGCGCAATCGGCGTAACAAATCAGCGTGAAACGATAGTTGCCTGGGATGCCAAGACCGGCAAACCGCTGCACAACGCAATTGTTTGGCAAGACACTCGAACTGCAGATTTCCTAGAAGGTTTATCTAGCGCGACAAAAGAGCTACTAATCAATCGAACCGGCCTGGCGATCGCGCCTTACTTTTCAGCTAGCAAGATCCATTGGCTTCTAAATAACGTTACTGCAGTTCAAGAGGCGAGAAGCCGCGGTGATTTGCGTGTGGGCACAATCGATTCTTGGTTGTCCTGGAACTTACTCGGCGGATTACACATCACCGATGTCACCAATGCATCCCGAACGATGCTGATGAACTTAGAAACGCTCTCTTGGGACCTGGAACTTTTGGCGATCTTTGATATTCCGATAGAGATATTGCCTGAAATCAAATCTTCATCTGAGGTTTATGGATCAACTGGCGCTGCCGGTCCTTTCGGAGCGGAAATTCCAATCGCAGGAATTCTGGGTGATCAACATGCTGCGATGGTTGGGCAAGCATGTTTTGAAAAGGGAAGTTCAAAAACGACTTATGGAACTGGCAACTTTGCGCTCTTAAATACCGGAAACGAAATCGTGCGCTCAAAGCATGGTCTGCTGACGACTGTGTGTTTTAAATTCGGTGGCCAACCTGCACAATATGCGCTCGAAGGCTCTGTTGCAGTCACTGGTTCTGCGATTCAGTGGTTGCGCGATCAACTTGGGATTATTCAATCTGCCTCGGAAATTGAAAGCTTAGCTTCACAAGTTCCTGATTCAGGGGGCGTCTATTTTGTTCCCGCTTTTTCAGGGCTATTTGCTCCATATTGGCGCAGCGATGCACGAGGCGTCATTGTTGGATTAACTCGGGCGACCACTAAAGCTCACTTAGCGAGAGCTGCGCTCGATGCGATTTGTTATCAAACCATGGAGATAATGGATGCAATGGTTGCCGATAGCGCAATTGCAATGACCGAAATGAAAGTTGATGGCGGCATAACTGCCAATCAACTATGTATGCAGTTGCAGGCAGATGTAATGGGAATCGATATCGTAAGACCACTAATCACCGAAACCACAGCGCTAGGTGCTGCTTATGCTGCAGGATTAGCTATTGGATTTTGGAAATCAACGGATGAAGTAAAAGCGCAGTGGCGTCAAGATAGACGATGGAATCCGCAGAGCGATCAGAGAACTCGCGAGATTGGTGCAACACAATGGAAACGAGCCGTCACGCGCACCTTCAATTGGCTCGAATAGCCTTAGAGTTAACCCATTATGAGCGATCAGAAGAAACTCAACGCCGGAGTTATTCGCAGTAATTTAGCGATGGCAGATGGTCGCACCATCCGTTATTACGACTCCTCAGATCAAATTCGTTCTGCAAAAGATCAGCGCCCGCAAGAAGAACAACCCGGCATCGGCGAACTTCGCCTCGATCCGCTGGTAAATGAATGGGTTGTTATGGCAGCGCACCGCCAAGGTCGCGTCTTTTTGCCACCAAAAGAGCTGTGTCCACTTTGCCCAACTAAAGGCGAACTACTTACCGAAATTCCCGATACCAACTATGAAGTAGTTGTATTTGATAATCGCTCACCTTCTCTGCGCAAGCCAGATGGCGATTGGGCTGCGCCAGATATGGTCGGACCTGAAACCGACGCTGGTACTGCAGCCGGAAAGTGCGAAGTTATCTGCTTTACCGATAACCACGGTGGTTCATTTAAAGATTTAACTCCGCAACGAGTACGGGTTCTGCTTGAAGCTTGGATAGATCGCGTTCACGAACTTTCGCAAGAGCTATACATCCATCACATCGCACCCTTTGAAAATCGCGGCGAAGAAGTTGGCGTAACTCTCTCGCACCCCCATGGACAAATTTATGCTTACTCATATCTGCCGGCACGTGTTCAGAAGATGCTGGCAGTTGCTCGCAAATATATGGATGAGACTGGCAAGGTTTTATTTGATGACGTACTAGCGCGTGAATTGAAAGATCAGGTCCGCATTGTTGCCAAGAATGCGCATTGGGTCGCTTATGTTCCTTACGCCGCGCGTTATCCCTTTGAAATTCACGTAGCTCCGCTAAAGCCAGTTGCAGATCTGGCAGAGCTTTCACCTGAACAAGCAGATGCCTTCCCTGAAATTTCACTTGAAGTGATGCGCCGCTTAGATGGCGTATTTGGTATTCAAATGGCTTACATCGCTACTTGGCACCAAGCTCCTGTTCGCGAGGGGCGAGATCTGCTTCGCTTGCATTGGCAGATAACTAGCGTGCGTCGCGCGCCCGGAAAGTTAAAGTATTTAGCAGGTAGTGAATCAGCGATGGGCGCATTCATCATGGATCTAAAGCCGGAACAATCTGCTGGTCAGTTGCGAGATGTTGCGCTCTGATTTCGCAGCGCTCTTTGGGCAATCTCCAGAAATAGTAACTGAGGCGCCAGGCCGCGTTAACTTGATCGGCGAACACGTCGATTATTGCGATGGTTTTGTAATGCCCTTTGCCATCAGTGACCGCACCTACGCGGCAATTGCTAAGCGCAGCGATCGCAAAATTAGAATCTCATCCAAGCAACGACTTGAAGAGATCTTTGAAACTTCTCTTGATCAACTATCTCCAACTGGCGAAGGTGATTGGGAACGCTACATCTTGGGCGTTATCTGGGCTTTTGATAAAAAGATAACGACTGGTTTAGATATCTTGGTCGATGGCGGCGTTGCCCTCGGTGCTGGTTTATCTTCATCAGCGGCGCTGGAATGTTCAATTGCAACTGCGCTTAATCACTTATTCAATGCAGGTTTATCGCTGCCCCAACTTGCTCGTTTGGCGCAACGCGCTGAGAACGAGTATGTAGGCGTGCCCTGCGGAATCATGGATCAATCGGTTTCTCTAATGGCACAAGCAGGCAACGCATTGCTCTTAGATTGTCGAGATTTGAGTACCGAACAAATTCCACTTGATCTTGCCAGCGCCGGCTTAGAACTTATGATCATCGACACCCGTGCCCACCATGCGCTGGTAGATGGAGGTTATGCCGAACGCCGCGCATCTTGTGAATCTGCCGCGGCCAAACTTGGCGTAAAGGCGCTGCGTGATTGTTCAATCGCAGTTCTGGAAAGCTCTCGTGCCAAGTTAACAGAACTTGAATACATGCGCGCTGAACACGTTGTAAACGATATCGCGCGCGTTCATGAAACTGTAGACTCTCTAAAGCAAAACGATTTCGTTTCAGTTGGAGAGATCCTGACTAAGTCACATATTTCGCTGCGCGATCGCTTTGAAATCTCCTGCGCAGAACTAGATCTCGCAGTTGATACCGCGCTTGCCAACAAATCACTTGGCGGGCGAATGATCGGCGGCGGCTTTGGTGGCAGCGCTATTGCGCTATTTAAAGTTGCCGATATTGAACCGGCAAAATTGGCGATCGCTGCGGCATTTAAAGCAGCAGGCTTTGTGGAACCAAGATTCTTTACATCGCTTCCAAGTAGCGGGGCCGCGGTAGTTAACTAGAGCGCAGTTACTGAGATAACTTCGACGCCGCCGATAGAACCAAGAACTTCAACTAAATCAGTTGGATCTGAACCGGGAACGGCGACGGTAACTTCGTCATAGCCGCGACCGTCTTCTGATTTAAGAACGGTTAGCCCACGAATATCAGCGCCTGCGGCACCGATTGCAGATGCGAGCAACCCAAGTGAACCTGGGCGATCTGGAAGTGAGATCTCTAAACGAAATAGCGCCATGAGCAGAAGGTTACCGCAGTCGGTTTAAACCGCGGGAGCCGTTCCGAGCGTGATCTTGTAGGTCTTAGATGATCCATCAGGAAGCGTCATGACCACAGTGATCACAGTTCCAGGCGCGTAAGAGCGGATCTTTACGATCGCCGCATCGCGGTTGGAAATCTTTACCCCATCAATTGATTTGATAATCGATCCAACAAGAACGCCCGCCTTTTCTGCGCCTTCTCCAGGTGTTAGCTGCAAGATCTTGGCTTGAGTGTCAGCGGTTACATCATCAAAGACAACACCCATTACAGGTCGGGTGGATTTACCTGTTGCAATGATTTCATCAATAACGCGTTTGGCTTCGTTGATTGGAATTGAGAAACCAAGACCGATGCTTCCGCTTGTACCACCAGAAGTCAGCGTCGCAATTGCGGAGTTAACTCCGATTATGCGACCTTGCGCATCAACTAGCGCTCCCCCTGAATTGCCAGGGTTAATCGCGGCATCAGTCTGAATCGCATTTACATAAGATGTTGAATCAGTTGTTCCGGCGGTCACTGGACGATTGAGTGCCGAGATAATTCCTTGTGTAACGGTGTTGGCTAGGCCAAGTGGTGAACCAATAGCAAGTACTTCATCGCCAACACTGACTTTGGAAGAGTCACCGAGCGCTATCGCAGGTAGGTTGCCTTTCTTTACTAGCAAGACTGCGATGTCATACATGCGGTCGCGACCTACGATAGTTGCGGGAATTTCTTCACCATCAGCAAATTCAACTTTTATGGTCCCGCTATTTGCTGCTGATTCCACAACATGGTTATTGGTAATTATGTAGCTAGTAGAAGATGAAGATTTATAGATTGAACCTGAACCTGTTCCGCCACCTGTAGTCGTCTTGACCGAGATCGAAACCACGGAAGGTGTCACTAAGGCGGAGATTGACTTGGCGTTAATGGAGTTGCTGCCGATTTCGATCGCAGTCTTATTTGCCGGACATGTGCCGGACTTAGCCAAAGTCAAAGCCTGTGTGCGGTTATCGGCGCAGACAACAACGCTTCCGGTATTGGTTGAAGTTGCTGCAGTGGCAACTGTGCCGGCAACGAGTGCGCCAACGACAAAGCCAAGCGCTACTTTTACTGGTGTACGTGTGAAATTCATAAGCCGATCATCTCTCCTGTTACTTAATAAATCCTGTGTACTACTTGAAAAGATTATTAGGCTTCAACAATCCACGCACTTTCAACCGCTACTTTGATTTTAGCCAGCGGAGTATTTGTAGGCCCACCCAATACTTTGGCGTCATTGGCGGGATCAAAGACTGCTCCGTGGCAGCCGCACTGTAAATGCTTAGAGGCGGTGTTGTACTGAACGGTGCAACCTTCATGGGTGCATACCGCCGAATACGCGTAGACCCCGGTCTTGGTCTTAAAGAGCACGGCAGGCGTGCCAGCTTTGGCTGTGAAGTTATGGGTGTCACCAACTTTTAACGCTGCATCTTTAATAATTTTCTTTGATCCCGAACTGCTTGCTGCGGGAATTCCTGCGAGTTTCTTTGGAAAAGCGCGACCGAGTCCTGCACCAACAATTGCCAAGGCAGCAACTGATGAAATTCGCAAGAAACCGCGTCGATCAACTGAGACGTTGCTCTTTCTACGCGATCCGTAAAGGAATAAGAAATATGCAAGCCATAGAACGGCATATGCCGAATCGCTTGCTAAAAAGTAAGGCTTAACGTTCCAACTACTTGCTAGCCATAAGCCAAATGACATTGCAAAACCACCCAAGGCAGCCCAAGTAGGAGCGATCCAAAGCAGCGTTGCAAAACCAATTGCAAATTCCGCCAGCATTACAAAGATTCCAATTTGAGTTGAATGCTCAAGCATCTTATTTATTGCAAAACCGACCGGTGAACTTTGAGCGTATGCCGAAAGTTGCCCACCAATAAATGTGGAAGAGCCCGCTTTTAGAAATCCTGGATCGCTGGCTTTATCCCAGCCTGCGTAGATCCATGTGACTCCTAGCCAGATTCGCATAACGCGCAGCGGCCAGATTTGGCTCTTCCAAGATGATTTTAAATTCATGCTCAGAAAATAGCCTGAATAGATGTGAATGTACTGAGGACGCTCTGAGTGGGAGATCAATATCGATCACTATTGCGAAGCTGCCCCACCTGGCCTCGATCCAGGGACATCCGAATTAACAGTTCGGCGCTCTACCAACTGAGCTATGGGGCAATGTCTATTAACTTGTCGTGCAGGCGCACACTCTAGCGCAAGAGGCGGGGTGGGTCTAAATCGAGCGAAGGGCGAGATCGTGCAGTCCGCGGCGGGTAGTTTCAAGCGCCACCAGGCTAGCGAAGGCTTGGTTGTACTCCTGCTCATTTTCTACTGGGTTTAAACGTTGCAGTGAAGATTTGAGTTCGGCGATCGCCCTTGAGATTCCAACTTCGCGAAGTCGCGCAACGATACTTTCTACGTAATGGCCCGTGACTTCGCCATCGGCACGAATTGGCTCAACATTTAACTCAGTAAATAGCGAACGCATATTCTCATCAGTGATTTGTTCAATCTCAATCGAACTTTGCTCATCCGCGGCGGCGATTATCTGTGCCAGTTGAATATATGCCGGATGCGAAAATGCGCCACTTTCAATTTGACGCCAATTAGAGATTAGCGTTGGCATCTGCAAGCGAGCTTTCAATACTTCGCGCTCCAAGATCAGTCGTGGTTCTTGCGGATTTGGACGCCACTGAACTTGTGGCGTTGCTTCCTCAGTTGCCACAGGTGCGCTCTGTTGTGGTTGGCGTTTCATACCTTGCGCAACAGCCGATGAAACGGTTTCCACTTCAACTCCTAGCCAACCAGCAAGTAAACGCGTGTACTCAGGGCGCAGTGATTTATCGCGAATCTGTGCAACTAGCGGTGCGGTTGCATTAAGTGCATTAACCCGACCTTCGGCAGAATCTAATTTATGAAGCGCAAGTTCGGTACGGATCGCAAACTCAAAGAGTGGAACTCGCTTAGCGATCAAATCGCGCAGCGCAAGGTCACCTTTTTGTTGTCGCAAGTCGCAAGGATCGAGCCCATTTGGTTCAACGGCAACGAAGGTTTGAGTTACAAATTTCTGATCTTCGGTAAAGGCGCGCATCGCCGCCTTCTGTCCGGCCGCATCACCATCAAAGGTGAAGATAACTTCGCCACGAAAGGCATCATCGTCCATTAGTAAACGGCGAATAATGCGGATGTGATCTGCGCCAAATGCTGTTCCGCAAGTTGCAACCGCAGTAGTGATCCCAGCTAATTGCGCCGCCATTACATCTGTATAGCCCTCAACGATTACTACTTGACGTTTCTTGGCGATCTCTTTCTTCGCCATATCTAGTCCGTAAAGAACTTGGCTCTTCTTATAGATCGGGGTCTCAGAAGTGTTTAAATATTTTGGGCCCTGATCTTCTTCATCGCTAGCAAGTTTACGTGCGCCAAAACCAACTACATCTCCTGAAATATCTTTAATTGGCCAAGTCAGGCGATTGCGGAACTTATCAATTGGTCCGCGCTGGCCCATCTTGGAAAGCCCAGCAGTTTCAAGTTCATCGATCGTAAAGCCTTGTTCGCGTAGAAACTTGGTGAGGCCATCCCATTCATCAGGGGCATAACCAACGCCGAAAGTTTCGCAGGCGCTCTTATCAAAACCACGTTTGGTCATTAACTCACGCGCATGTGCCGCAAGCGGTGAAGTATTTAGTTGGTCTTGATAGAACTTTGCAGCAAGTGCATTGGCAGATATCAAGCGAGAGCGATTACCTGCTGGAGCAGGTGTGAAATTACCTTGTTCGTATCGCAGTTGATACCCCATGCGATCAGCAAGTCGTTCAATGGTTTCGGTAAAACTCAAATGATCAATCTTCATCAAGAACGCGATGACATCGCCACTTGCTTGGCAGCCAAAGCAATGGAAGAAACCTTTACTTGGCGTTACGTGGAAAGATGGAGATTTTTCATCATGGAAGGGACATAAACCCTTCTTCTGTCCGCCTCCGGCAGATTTGAGCTGCACATAATCAGCGATAACTTCATCGATCGGTGAGCGTTCGCGGACGTGCGCCACATCCTCTTCTTTAATTCGGCCGCTCATAAATACATGTTATCTCTCTAGCCCTTTTTAGAGCGCGCTCAAGCGGGCATGAAGGGCGTAGGCGCCGGGGTCGGTAAGGCTGGCAACTTGGTCGATGATGATGCGCATGCGGGAGGTCTCATCACTTGAGCTCTCCCAATCCTTTACAAATATTGAATCTAGCGCGGTGCCAGCATGCTTATGCAACATTTCCACTAACTCTTTAATAACTATCTGCTGCTTGGCATAACGCTCTTGTGAGATCGCCGCATTTATTAAGTAATGACCAGCAACCGCCTTAAGGAAATCTACTTCAACTTCTTGTTCGCGCGGAATCACCAGATCTGCTTCATAGCGACGAAGTGGTCCATTGCCGTGCACTTTGCGCGTTTCAAGTTCTGCGGCGAGAACGAAGCGTCCAATTAACTGTGATGTCGAATCTTTTAAGCGAGCCAGCGAGCGATGGCTGCCGTCGTAATAACGTGGCCAGCAAGATAGTTGCTGAAGGCGTTCTAACGCTGATGCAGCTTCGTCCTTTGTGGCCGTTGAGCCATAACTATCCTGCATCTCTTTGTGCAAGGTATCGAAATCGCGTTCAAAGTTAGCAACCTTAACTTGTCCGACAAAGATGGCATCTTCTAAATCGTGGACTGAGTAAGCACAATCATCTGACCAATCCATAATCTGCGCTTCAATACATTTGCGATCAGATGGAGCTCCTTGGCGCATCCAGTTAAAGATTTCTACATCGTCATCATAAACGCCAAACTTGCGCGGATTGATTGCTCGTGGCCATGGGTACTTGGTTGCGGCATCTAGAGATGCGCGCGTTAAATTCAAACCAACAGACTTTCCATCTTCAGCAACTGTCTTTGCTTCGATGCGAGTTAACAATCGGAAACTTTGGGCATTGCCTTCAAAGCCGCCAAAATCTTTTGCTACTTCAGCTAACGCTTCTTCACCGTTGTGGCCAAAAGGTGGATGGCCCAGATCGTGCGACAGGCAAGCTGTTTCGAGAAGATCCGGGTCAGCGCCTAGTGATTCACCGAGTTCGCGACCGATCTGCGCACATTCCAGCGAATGTGAAAGGCGGGTACGTTGAAAATCATTCTCCCAAGGAACGGCGACTTGAGTTTTTGCAGCTAAACGACGGAGCGCTGCAGAGTGAATTACTCGCGCACGATCGCGCATAAATTCGGTGCGACCACCGCGCTTAGCTGGTTCAAAGAGAAAGCGCTCTTGATCTTTATCTGAATAATTCTGCGCCGAGCTCATAGCCCTACCCTAAATGATCGCTGATATGAATGCCGCGTCGGCCGAGGCTGACATATGCCAAATAAGCGCCTGCCTCACGCACTAAATATCGTCTTCCCGAATTAGCCAAGGCATTTGGCCCAGTTTTAACAGGTGAGCATGTAGCGACAACCCCTAAATCATTTGCCATAGTCATTGAACGGCGGCAGTGAAAGGGATCGGTCACGATAATTACATCTTTCATCTTCTTTAACTTCATGAACTTCACATAGTTCTGAGTTGAAACCCAAGTATCGCGGCCAACTTCCAGCGATGTAATGTTTTTTGATTTCACGCCGTTATTGGTTAACCAATATTTTCCTGATGCCGCCTCGGTGGTGCGATCTCCCGGGGCGCCAGCGCCAACAGTAATGATGTGTGGAGCAAGCCCGGCTTTATAAATTTTTTTAGCTTCAGCAAGGCGGGCTTCTAAAACTTCTCCAGGTCGACCATTTAATTGCGCAGCACCTAGAACAACAATTGCATCGGCTTCCCGAGTCAGCGTGGTATTTGCCGCCTGCCAAGTAACACCAAGTGCGTAAAGTGGAACTGCAATAACAATTAATAAAACTGCTGCAATAACCCGGCGCATAATTTTAAAGAAGATCATCCGCCCGAGATCGCGTCCTCTAACTCAACGGCAACATCTTCATCAGGATCAAGTAACCAACCATCAGGCAGAGTTGGTGGGCGACCATGGCTGACGCGACCGCGTGGCTTTTCGGCAACTTCAACTGGATATGGTTGATCCGTTAATTGATCAAGCAGCTCACGCAGTTCGGCAAGCGATGAATGCATGCCAAATTGGCGACGAAGTTCGCTAGGGACTCTAAATCCCTTTAAATACCAAGCCATATGTTTGCGCAGGTCGCGACAACCGCGATCTTCAGATTCAAAGTAATCGACAATTAATTCGCCATGTCGATACATAACCTCGCGAACCTCATGAAGTGAAGGCAGAACTTTCTTATCTCCACCTTTAAATGCTTCAACTAGATCAGCAAATAACCAAGGACGTCCTAAACATCCGCGGCCGACAACAACTCCAGCACATCCCGTCGCTTGCATCATCGCTACGCCATCTGCGCCTGACCAGATATCGCCATTACCTAACACTGGAGTTCCGGTTGGTTTCAAATGTTCGACCAAGCGAGTAATTGCAGACCAATCGGCTTTGCCTTCATACATTTGTTCTGCGGTGCGCGCATGTAGCGCCACCCAAGCAACGCCGCTATCAGATGCTGACTTTGCCGCTTCCAGATAGGTGTGATGGTCAGTATCAATTCCAATACGCATCTTTACTGTTACAGGAATGCCAAATGGTTTTGCCGCTTGCACAGCAGCATCAACAATTGATGAAAACAATTTACGTTTGTAAGGAAGTGCGGCGCCCCCACCTTTACGAGTTACTTTCGGCACCGGGCAACCAAAGTTCATATCAATGTGATCGGCGAGATTTTCTTTACCGATCATTTCGACCGCAGCGCGCATCGTGTGTGGATCAACGCTATATAACTGCACCGAACGAGGCCATTCACCAGCACCGGGAGCAATCATGCGCAACGTATCTGGACGTCGCTCAATTAGCGCGCGAGCTGTAACCATTTCAGATACAAATAAACCTGCACCTTGTTCGCGACAAAGTGCACGAAAAGCGGAGTTGGTAATTCCTGCCATCGGCGCAAGAACTACCGGTGGATCGATTACATGGTCACCACTTGCAAGTGGCAGAGTTAAGGACACTTAATTAGCAACCAAGAAGTTTGGGAGCAAGCCAGGCTTCTACTTGATCAATGGCGATGCGCTCTTGCGCCATGGTGTCGCGATCGCGAATTGTGACTGCATGATCATCGAGAGTTTCAAAGTCGATAGTGATGCAGTACGGGGTGCCGATTTCGTCTTGGCGACGGTAGCGACGTCCAATGGCACCAGCATCATCAAAATCGATATTCCAGTTCTTACGCAACTGCGCTGCGAGATCGCGCGCCTTTGGAGAAAGGTCTGCGTTACGAGAAAGTGGCAATACTGCAGCTTTAACGGGCGCTAAACGATGATCTAGCTTAAGCACCGCGCGCTTTTCCATCTCGCCCTTGGCATTTGGCGCTTCATCTTCAGTGAAAGCATCCATTAAGAAGGTAAGTGCACAGCGATCAACACCTGCTGCTGGTTCGATTACAAAAGGTGTCCAGCGTTCATTCTTCTCTTGATCAAAGTAAGAAAGATCTTTACCAGAGGCCGCAGAGTGCGCCTTAAGATCGAAATCGGTGCGGTTGGCAATACCTTCGAGCTCGCCCCATTCGGTGCCGGCGAATTCAAATTTAT
>Ga0214921_10002904_pt1 | contig 27055 bp, 22 predicted proteins | sample LL1505_MetaG_FD_177992 | JGI IMG/M metagenome (GOLD analysis project Ga0214921, IMG submission 177992) | Freshwater microbial communities from Lake Lanier, Atlanta, Georgia, United States - LL-1505 | ecosystem: Environmental > Aquatic > Freshwater > Lake | place: USA: Georgia | collected... | reverse complement strand
TGAATTAACTAATTTTTGTAATTCAATAAAAATATATAGTGAATTATTTAATGTTAAAAAATATAGATTTATATATAAATTTGAAGCATTATTTGAATTAATTACAGGAGTAGAATTATTAGAAGAACAAATGGAAAAATATACAGATATTATTAATAAATATATAAATTATAAAAATTTTAAATATGATAAAATAGATAAACAATATACTGATGTTTTAAAAAATGATAATAAAGATGTTGATTACCCACTTCATCATTTTATGATGGGAAAAGGTAAAACAGCTATAATAACACCAATATTAATGTTATATTTTTCAATAATTCATAATTTAAATGTAAAAATTATAGTACCAAGTCATTTGGTCCATCAGACAGAAAAAATTATTAATAAATATAATATTATATTTAATGTAAATCCTGAAATTTTATCAGATTATGAAATTAAAAAAAAATTTTTAGAAGGTATTGATTTTACTGGTTCAATAATGATAATTGATGAATTTGATTCTATTTTAGATCCATTAAAAAGTAATTTTAATTTAATTGAAAATAAAAATATTAAAATTTTAGATTTATATAATTTTATAAAATATATTATAAATAATCTAATATTAAATTCTTTTAATTTTGATAGAATAACTTTAAATATGACTTTTTCAAAAGATTTAAATTTAAAATTAATTTTTGATGATATTAAAAATATATATCAATTATTGATTGATAATAAATTAATTGAAAATATTAATTGGGGTATTCATCCATATAAATTATATGCAATTCCATATAGAAGTAAAGGATCACCATTAATTGACTCTGAATTTTCATCACCAGTAATTACAATATTTCTAACATTATATTATTATAAGATATATAATTTTGAAATTAATGAATTAATATTTATATATTTTAAAAAATATAATTTATATGAAAGTTATTTAAAAGAAAAATATAAAATAGAAGTTAAATTAAATGATTTTATTTTAAAAATTACAGATAAAGAAAATTTTTTTAATTTTTTACTTGATCATATTTTCAATCAAATTATATTACCATCTGAACAATATAATACATCATTTATAGATATAATTAATATTAAAAATGTATTTAAAATTGGTTATTCAGGAACTATGAATATTATTTTACCTGAAATTTGCTCTAAACATAATTTTATTAATCCTATTGAAGATTATGATGAGAAAGTCAATGTTAAATATGCTATAAATAATTCAAAAATTAAAAACTATAATTTTTGTGATATTGAAAATTTTTTTAAAGATAATATTATTAAAGATGATTTAATTTATGATGTATTAATTGACATTATTGGTTTATTTAAAAATTATAATAATGAATCAATTGCATTATATATTCATAATTTATTTAAAATGGAAAGAGATACAATATTTTTAAATGAAAAAGATAAAAAATTAGTATTAATAAAAAATATTATATATGATTATAATGAATATCAAATTTATAATAATCCATTTATATATTATAGTCAATCACACATAATTGGTGTTGATATTAATCAAAATAATTATCCTACATTAAAAGGTTTATGTATAATAGATACATCTGTTAATTATACAACTGTGGCACAATCTATTTATAGGTTAAGGAAAATAAATATGGGTCATTCGGTTGATTTTTTAAATATAGATAAAAATGAAATTATAGATTTTTTTAAATTAATTAATGATAATGATATTAAAATAAATGAACATAAGAAACCTTTAATGATATTACAAAATATTAAATCTGAAATTAGAAAAAATAGAGAAAATTTTATTTTTAAAGAAAAATATAAAGAAAAAATTAAATATTATTTTAGTTATACTACATTACCATCAAATGATTCAGAAATATTAGAAAATATATTTACTCTTGATGAAGTTAAAAATATTTGTATTAAACAAAAATATAATGAAATAAATAATATTGAAATTTTAAGAAAAATAATATTTAACTTAAATAATGAAGAACCAATATTAAATCAACAACAACAACAACAACAGCAACAACAACAACAACAGCAACAACAACAATCTAACTATCAGTATCTTGAATTTTTAGGAGAACCAATTAATTATCATTTGGATACTTATAAAAATTTAATAGATAGACTATCTGAATATATTATTATGATTAATAGTAATTTATATTTTATGAAAAATATATTTTCAAATCTTATTTATTTAAAATATAATATAATAGAAAATATTTTTTATGTTTATATTAATTGTATTTATTTAATGGTTCCTAATTATTTAATAAGTTATTTTATTAATTATCCTATTTATAACTATCAATTATTAAAAATAAATGATATTAAATCAGATGATAATATAGATATATTAAAAGAAACTAATATTTATAAAATAATTTTTTCAATTGATATTGATTATGATATTGTTACTGAAATAGAAAAATTACTTGCTTTTTATATTATTATATTAGAAAATATTGATAATGATAATTTTATTGAATATATGAAAAAAGTAGTAAATACTTATAAAATAAATTATAAATTTTTAAATAAATATTTATTTTATAAAAATAAATACATCAAGTTTAAAATTACTAGAAAAATATAGATTTTGTAATAGTTAAAAAAAATTTATTTTGAGTAATGAATCAAAATTTTTTATTTCCATATTATTAAACCATAATATTATTTTATGTTTTATATTATATGAATAATTATAAAATTAAATATTTTAAATATAAAAAAAATATTTAATACTTAAAAATCAGTTTGGGTTAGGAAAGAAAGAGTATCTCATATATCAAATATATGAGATATTTCATGAAAATAAATATATGGAATTATCATTAAAAATATTAAATGAAGAAGATTGGACTCATTATAATATTGAATCTGCTGATGTAGATGATTATGAAGAAAATGTTTTTGATAATCCAGAAGATTATAATATTGAATTAGTTAAAGCATTTTATGTTGAACATAAAAAATATTGCTTAGATTTATTGAAAAAATTAAATTTAAAATCAGAAGAAGAATTAATAATAGAATATAAGAAAGCAAAATCAATAAGAAAATCAGTCCAAAAAGCTAGAAAAGATAAAATAGAGACACGTATTCAAAAATTAAAACTAGAAACAAAACTTAATGAAGAAGCCGCGCAACGTTTAAAACTAGATATTTTAATGCATTCAAAAATATCAAATACATCACATTATAATGAATTAATAGATTGTACTGTAGAAGAAATTAATTATTTATTAAAACAAACTACTACTACTAATAAATTCCAAATCTTAAATAATATTATTGAAAAGTTTGAATATTGTTTAAGTAGATGTAGAACTGATAATATAAGTATAATGTATTATTTCTCTTCTAAATTAGCTTGGGCTTTTCCAAACAAACAAGTGATTGATGATATTTATGAAATAACTGGTAATAAACTAATATTAGAGGTTTGTGCAGGAAATGGATTATGGGCAGCTTTATTAAAATTAAGAGGCTGTAATATTATTGCAACTGATATGTTCTCATCGCATAATATGCTTAAAAAAAATGCTTTCATAGATGTTCAAGAATATGATGCAGTAAAATCAGTTATTGATTATAAAACACCTGTATTAATGTTATGTATGCCAAATTACCATGATGAATTTGCAAATGAATCTTTATGTGCATTTGAAGGTGATACTTTAATTTTTATAGGTAGTATTAAAGGTGGTAATACTGCTAGTGATTCTTTTTTTGATCAATTAGAATCAAATTGGAATTTAATAAAGGAATCTGATAAAATTATAAATAATAGCGACGGTCATCTTAAAATTTACATTAGAAAACATTGATTTTAAATTATAAACCACCTAATAATTCAAATAATTCTTTATTATTATTATTAATAACTTCTTTATGAGTAATAGCATTTTGTTCCCATAAATTACAAGTATTTATTATTTCTTCTTTCTTCATACTAAAGTGATTTTTAACAACTTGTTCAAATCCAACTGGTGGATTTTTAATCATATTAATCATACCAAGTCTAATAGTATGGTGATGTAAATCACGGTTATAACTATCTGAAATAATTTTACCTTTAGGGGTATTAATATCTCTTTCCCACCCTGGTTCATTAAAACATGGTTGATCAACTAAAATTAATGATTGTATCGAAATCATTACTTGAATGAATGTTGATGTTTTTGGATTCCATTTTTCACTTTCTTGACCTGCCCATGTTCCTAACAAACTTAAACATACTTTACCATTTGCATATAAATTAGGATTAAACCTTACTTTTCCATTATCAGTTGTATGAATTACTACTTGTGGTACTGAATTAGGATAATCAATTGGAAAATAAGCATGAAATTCAAATAATCCATTTTCATATGGAGTATCTTTTGGTCCTGAAATTAAAAAACTAAAAATATTAAAATTAGTTTTTGAAACTCTAACCCAAATAGATGATTCCCAATTTAATGGTAATCCTGATTTAAAACTTGATATTTCAGATAAAACTCTCATTATTGCACTTTGATTTAACTTTTCAGTATTTTTAGAAAATTGATGATAATTTTCTATTTCAAAATTAGCAAATTGTAATGATTTCATAATTTCACAATATTTCTCTTTAATATCACTACTAATAACAATCTCTTTAATAGTTTCTTTATATTTCTTTTGATATGAAATATATAAATAATCTAATTTGAATAAACAAGAGTTAATTTCACAATTTTCATACATTTTAATAGTCTCATGAATTTCTTCTGAAATAATTTTAATATTATCATAGATAATATTAACAAAATTTTGAGAAATATTTAATTCAATAAAATTTTGTAATAGATCAAATATATTATTATATAATTTTTTATTTTTATCTAATTCTAACATTGTTATACCTTTTGTTTGATAAAATATATATGATTCTAAAATAGAACCATATATTGAATCAATATTATTTTTATTAATTAAGCAATTAATTTTAATTAAAATATCATTCAATTTATTATTTTCAAATTCTTTTTCTTTAATATATTTTTCAAGACTCCAATTATCAATATCATTTCCAGATCCATATCCAGTTCCAGATTTCCAGAAACCTTTGTTTATTTTAGTTTGTTTTGGAATAGGAATATCAAATTTAATTTTATTATCAATATTATCTTTAAGTAAAACTGTCAATTTTATTATTTCATTATCTAATTCATTTTCATCAACTTTATCAATAATATAATTTTTAATAATTGGTTCTAATCTATCTGCTAAATTAGTAATTAAATATTCTAGATTAATTGTAGTAGACCAATTTTTTAATTGTAAAATATCTAAATTATTAATTGAAAATAAAAGTTCAAATTTAATATTAGGTTTAACATATTCAATTTTTGGTGGAACTAAAGGATATAAATCTGGATCTACTATTAATCTTAATTCTACTTTAGTATCAAATTCTAGATTAACTATTAATGAAAATAAATTTGAGTTATCAATTGTAATAAAATGTTTATGATCTTTATTAGAATTAAATTTTTTTATTTCATTAACTAATAATTGAATAACTTGTTTTGGTGATAATAATAAATTATCTATATTTTTAATATTTTTTAAATTTTGATTTATATTTTTATTCATAGAAAATAATTTTAATAATTCATGATAATCTATATCAGTTTTATCATATTTATTTAGTCTATTTAATAAAAAGTGAAATGGATCATTAATATTTATTTTATCATTTTCATTAATTAATATATTATTATTTAATTCTTCAATAATAATTTGAGTATCTTTATTTTTAAAAGATATTTTCAAATTAAATTTATCTAATCCAATATTATCAATAATAGATGATGCATAACAATATGTATTAAAATCTGTGATTAATTTAATTGGATAAGTTTTAAATTCAAGATGTAATGTATAATAATTATCATTATTGGAATGTTTTAATAATTTTAAATAATCTTTATTAAATACATTAATGTCAATACTTTCTGTCATTGAAAAATTAAAATAACTATAATATAATTTTAATATAAATCAATTTTTTTCTATAATAATTATATATGATTAAATATTTATTATATTTAATATTAATTTTTTGTGTACTTAAAATGTATAGAACTAGATTAAAATCTGATGATAAAATTATATATGCATCAGTATCTTTATTTATAGGGTTAATAATAATTGATTGGTTAGTTCCTAAAACTAATTATGAAAAATTAAAAGAACATATGAGAAATAATAATTAACTTAATTTATCTAACCATCTATATTTCCTATTTCCATATCTATTATATTCATCTGCAGTCATTTTTTTTATAATAATACAATTATAACCAAAAGTAATTGAAGAAAAATATTTTAGATTTTTTGATTTTATTGGAGATTTTAAAACTTTTTTTTTATTTTCATCGGTCAAAAATTCACGGTTAACAATATCAACAATATTTTTAAATATTTTTACCATGTTATTTTCTTTATCATATCCTGCTTTTACTTTATACCCATATAAATCACTATCTCCCCAATAACTAGTTTCAATATCTTCTATTATATAAATACCTCCATAATTTAATAATTTATTAAATAAATAATTAAAACTAAGTAATTGATGTTCTGGTACATGACTTCCATCATCTATTATCACATCAGCTGATTTAATTAATTTATATACTTTCCTTAAATCTTTTTTATTAGATTGATCACCTTTATAAACTTCACCTCTTGGATGCTTAAACTCTAAATTAATATCCATACCATATATTTTACCATTTTTAAACATATCATTCCACATTTTTAATGAACGAGATGCATCTACACCTATTTCTAATAATGTAATATTTTTATTAATTAGCGGTACTAAAAATATATCATAGAATCTATTATATCCATGATGGGTTAATTTATCTGTTTTATATTGAATTCCATATTTAAACATTAAATTAAAATAGAAATTAATTATAATTAAATGTTTTTCTTAAATATACCTACTAAAGCTGTTAAATATACAATACTAAAAGTAGATTTTGTTACCATATTTTCTAATTCTGCTAAATCAATAATAATTTGTGGCATTTTTTCTAATTCATTTGAATTAATTATTTCTAAAATTAATTCTTTTAAAAATATAGATAATGAATATCCTTGATCAATAATAATTTTATATACTATTTCATAAGACTCGTTAAAATCAATATTAATATCTAGAAGAATATTTAATATTTTTAAAACTACTTCAGATGAAGGTATCCCTGATGATTCATAACATATTTCTTTAGTTATATAATTTGAATTCATTGATACTGATTGTAATAAATTAATTGCTTTTCTTAAATCACCTTTAGATATTTTTGCAATTGTTTCAGATACACCATTTTCACAAATTAATTTTTCATTATTAATAATTTGTTCAAGTTTAATTGAAATATTAACATTATCAATGTTACTAAATCTAAAATTAGCACAACGCGATCTTATTGCAGGTATTATTTTATTTTCATAATTACATATTAAACAAAATCTAACAGATCCTGAATATATTTCTATAATCCTTCTCAATGCAAATTGCGCATCAAATGTCATTGCGTCTACTTCATCTAAAATAATTAATTTTATTCCCTTTTGAAACATATTTGTTTTTTCAGCAAAACCTTTAATATCATCTCTTACAGAATTAATACCTCTATCATCAGATGCATCTAATTTCATAACCATTAATCTCATGTTTTTCCCATATATTTTTTTTGCAATTGCTAAGATCATAGATGTTTTACCTGTTCCTGGTGATCCATGAAATAATAAATGAGGTAAAGATTCATTTTCAAGTAATTTTTTTATTGTATTTATATTTTGTGTATGACTGATAATTTCATCAATATTTTTAGGTCTATATTTTTCAATCCAAGGTAAAGAATAATTTAAATTATCCATTCTATATTTAATATTATAAATATTCTTTAAATGAAAAAATTAATCTATCTATATAATCAAAATTATATTTTGAAAAATTAATATTATTTGGTTTTGTATCAGTTATTTTCCTAAAATTACGAACAATAGTTTTTCCACCATAAAAAAGTTCATGATGTTCTGGAATTATTTCCCTACCAAATTCATTAAACTCAATAATAGGATCAAACATAAAAAATAATTCATCTATTGTTTTAAAATTAATATATTTTAAAATTATTTCTAAATCTAAATTTAATTCTAATTTTAAATTCATTTTAATATAATTTATAATATTCATATAATTAAAAGATAAAATTATATGAATAACAAAGATAAGGACATCGTCTAATAAATTTAATATTAAATCTGGATCAGTATTAGTATTAAATTTATGATCATTTTCTTTTAATAATTTAATATGTAAATATATAATTCCTAGTTTTTGAATAATATCATTATTCATTATTAAATTAGTAACATCAAACATTTTTATTTTAAATCTATTTGAATTATCTAATCCTCTTGGAAAACCAATCAAGTCCATATGAACTGATATAATAGAAAATAAATATATTCCTGCGAAAGCATCATGTTTTTCTTGATCACTAGATTTTTTAAATAGGTCTAAATCATGTAAAATTGTTCCAATTGAATAACCATATTTATCTCTATATACAGTGTTATCACCTCGATAATATGGAGTGATTATTGCTATTTTAGAAAAAGCCATTTTATAATAAAATATTTAAAATAAATGAAAAAAATATCAGTTTTTTCTAAACTATTTATATATGATAGAATATTTAAGAAAACTACTTTCTAAAGATTCATGTAATTTTACAAATTTTGATTTAGTAATTGAATTATTGACTAAAAATAAATATATATCAAGATTAATAAGAAATTTTTATTATATTTTAGATATTGAAATTCCAGAAGATTTTTTAACATATATAAAAGATAAATCTAAATTAAATAAATTAATTACAGATATTAAATCAATAGGTAATAAAACATATTTTAAAGAAAATGCATTAATAATAAATATAGATGATTTGTATGATGAATATCATTATTTAAATCATACAAAAACTAGTAAAAATTTATATTATATAAATATAATTAATTATTCAGTGTTTTGTGCTAAATATAAAAATGATATAAAATCAGATATTTTATTAGATTTATTAAATTGTATTATTAATGCATTAGATACATATGCCTATAATGATATATTAATTTTATATAAAAAATATTTATCAATACATTTTATTTTTTATAGAGATGTTACAACATATCCAATTATAACAGGTGGTAATCCTTATGGTAGATATCAACGAATTAATCCAAATAAAAAACACGATATTGATTTTATAAAACAAAGAATAAATAATGAAAAAGTTTTTTTTTATTTTTCATTTAATACATTTAATGAAAAACAGTTTTCATTATTTGAATTTACTAATATATTATTAATTCCTGTCGATGAAACTAAATCAGTACATGGTCATAATGATATTGTATGGAATCTTTATCATGATGCTGATGTTCATTGGTCATTATCAAGAAAATCACAAATTACTTTATTAGAAAGTTATAGATTATATAAATTATTAAAATTATTAATAGATGAAGATCTTAAAGATTTTCCATGGGCATATTGTAATGAATCAACTTTTGGTAATCCATTTAATTTATTTGAGTTACATAAATTAATACTTATAGATTATGATGATTCAAGTAACTTAAGAGGAACTACTCATAATAGCTATATATATAATAATAAACTATTAACTTTTTTAGAAAAGAATAATATTATTGAAATAAATCCAAAATATAAAGAATTATTAAATGAAAATTATATGATAAGAATAAAAAATAGGAAAGACTTACCAGAAAATATATTTATCATTATAGATAAATTATGGAAATTTAGATATAATGATAGAAAAAATAATAATAATTTAACAGATGAAGAATTATTTATAGAAAATTTATCAAAACATTCGGACATTATAAGTTTATTAGAGAAATATAAATTAGAAAGTATTGATAGAGTAAAATGTAAAAATGGTGACTTACCATATGTTGATAATGAAGAAACAAAATATTTAAAAAATCTTTTAAATATTCCATTAAAAAATAAATATTTAAAATATAAACAAAAATATATAAAATTAAAAAAAATTGTTTACATGTTTTGAAAAAATTGATATTTAATTTAATTTGAATTTTAAATTAAATATTTAATGGATGATTTATATTATGTATATGGAATTGATGGAATGTCTAAATTAAAATCTAGTTCAATATTTATTTATTGTTTAGACAATGAATTATCACTTGAAATATCTAAACACCTAAAACTGAATGCTATAGAAAATATATTTATTTCAAATGAGGAAGAATTAATACTTGATGATGCAGATATATTTATTATTATTAATCAATCACTAGAAAATATTAAAAATACAAGTAATTATTGTAGATTAAATAATAAAAAATTAATAGTCTTGTGGACTAAAGATATTAGCGGAATGATATTTGTAGATGCAAATAATCACTTAATTTTAAATAATTCTTACTATAATATTGAACCTGTTCAAATTGGAGAAATTTATCAAACTGGTAGAGTAGATTGTGTACCTCATAATAATCATAATTTTAAAATTGGAGATATAATTACTTTTACTAATTTAGTAGGTAATAATTTAGAATTATTACAGAAAGAATGGAAAATTAAATCAATTGATAAATATAGTTTTGAATTAGATGAATTTAATTTGGATAACTTTAATTTTGTTAATGGAACAGCAAATATTGTTAATAAATCATATAATATTAATCATTTATCATTTGATGATTTTTTAAATGAATCAAATGATTTTATTAAAGATTATATCAAAACATATATTCCTAATTCAAAACAAATAACACCTATTGTATTAATATTTGGATCATTAGTAGCATCAGAAACTATCAAATTAGTAACAAATAAATGTATCCCAATATCTCAATTATTTTTATGGATGGATGAAAAATTAAATTATAATAAGGAAATAGAGGAAAAATTACAAGAGTCAACATGGTTATTAGTTGGTAAAGACTTTTACGAAGATTATAAACATTTGAATATTACTGTTATTAATGAAATAATAAATTTAGATAAACTAGATTTTAAAGTTTCAGGTATAATTAATACATTAGATATAACACGTAGGCATATAGATGAAGAATGTTTTAAAAATAACATTCCATTTTTTGATGCTAAAATAAAAAAAATGTCAGGTTTTGTATGTCCTGTTATACCATTTATAACTGATACATATTATTCATCTAATGAACCTGAACAAGAACAAAGTTTTCCATTATGTGTAATTAAAAGTTTTCCAAATGAAATAAAACATATTATTGAATGGTCGTTACAAGAATTTGAAACTATAAATTTATTATTTAAAAATATAGAACTTTTAAATGAAAATGATAAAAATAAAATTGAAAAGTATATTCATCTTTATTCAGAAAAAAACTATGAAAATTTAGCTATTAATATTTTTAATGATTATTTTTATAATTCTATTAATGATTTGATAGAGTGTTCCCAAAAGGGAGTCACCTTCTGGTCAAAAGGAAAAAGATGTCCTATTCCTGTGCAATATGATCCTGAAAATAAATATCATAATGAATTTATTGAAATTACTACAAAATTATTGAATCATAATAAAGAACAAATATTTAATTATGAAAATGAACAACATATAAAATGGATTAATTGTACATCAAATTTGAGAGCTATTAATTATGGAATACCAACAATTGATTACTTAGAAACAAAATGGTTATCAGCTAAATCATATCCAAATATTTCAACAATATTATCATGTACTGCTGGTTTAATTTTAATAGAAATTTTTAAATATTTAAATAAAGAATTAATTGATAATTTTAAAACGAATACTATAAATTTAATAGATTCAACTATTATTTCATCAACACCTCCTATTGCTAAAATGATAGAAGTAGGAGGTGTTTTAATAAATAATTGGACAAAATTTGAATATAATAAAAATACAACATTAAATGAATTTAAAAAATATTACGAAAATATTTTGAAACATTAATTACAATGATTGTAATTGATACAACAATCATTTTTGCAGATTTTATTGAATCAGATGTTTTAAATAAAAATTTATCTGATATATTATTAAATCATTTTAAAACTGATATTTTACCAAAAGATATTAACTTTAATCTTTTATCAAATGATAAAGAAATCCCTGTAATTATAATTAATTTAATTTAAAAAAAATCTATTATATTTATATCATGTCACAAAGTGTGGGAAACTTTTCATCATTAACTGTTGGAACAGGTGATGCTAAAAATACTTTCAATGCAGATGGATCATATTCAATTATGGGTACTGGAAACTTTGGTGTAATTAGAGCATCTCAATTTAATGGATCATCATATAATATTGGTTCTACTAGTGGTAATAATAATTTAGGTTTATTATTTGGTGGTATTGGAGCTTTAACAGGTTTAAATATATATCCTGCTAATCCAAGTGCACCTGGATCTAGTGGAAATATTGTTTTTGCAAATGGTAATTATTTAAAACAAGGTATTGTATTTGCTGATAATAGTTTTTTAAACAGTGCTAGTAATTTTACTAATATAAATAGTAAAACTATTAATACTGATAATATTACTAGTAAGTCTGCAACATTTAATTCTATTAATTTAAATGGAAATTTAAATGGAAGTAATTTAGCCTTAACAATTGACTCTATTAATGGATCTAATGCTAATTTTAATTCAATAACTGGAAATTCTGCAACTATAACTAATTTTAATTCAACTAACAATAATAGTAATATAACAAAAACAAATAATATTATTTTTAATGATGGAAGTAATTTATCATCTGGGCCTGGTAGTAAAACAATTAATAGTACTATTAATGAAAATTGTACAGTAAATGGGCCAAATGCTCAAATTACAATACCCAAAGGTAATTGGTTAATAACATTTAATTTATATTTTAATAATATGTCAACTATAAATTATGTATTATGTCCATTAGCAAACAAAGGTGCTGGAAGCGTATTTGCTATTATACCTATTTCAGGACAAAATATTTCAACATGTAGTGGTAGTTATTTTTTAAAAACCGAACAAGATACTGTTGTTGATTTTAAATTAAATACAGATACGAAAGTTGATATAACTAAGTCTTATCACCAGGCTATTAATCTAAGTTAATCAGATTTACTAGGACTTAAAACTAATTTAATTTCTCCCAAGGAAGCTATTTGATATGTTAATATAATTGGATAATCATTTTTCAAAAATAATGTTACTTGATTACATAAATTAGTACATTTTGTAAAAATTAATAAAAATTTAAGTTCAAATAATCCTTGTACAATCTCATTTGTATTACTAGTTGTTGAAATTATAGATAATCCACCATTAGTTTCTCCTACTTCAAAATCAATATTTCCTATTTCTCCTTTACCAGAGAAAAATAATCTATTAGATGTTGCTTTAATTTCTATTTTATCAGTAGATGTTGCCATATCTTTACAATATTTATGAAAATCTTGTGAAGGTAATATTATTGAATATGGAAATTGTATCGGACTTATATCATACGTTTCTTCTTCAATATCCATTAAATTCAATTTAAATGTTTTCTTTTCTTTCTTCTCTGTACTTTCTAAAATAATTATTAATTTATTTATATCTTCATCATCCACTAACCATGTCATTGTATCAAAATTACTCATACATTTTAAACATTTTAATAAATTATTAATATCTATACCTAATGATAATTTACTTTTATGATAATTATATTTATAAACATCAAATTTATCAGCATCAAGTCTCATATAAATTAATATTTTACCTGTTTTGTTAACTTCTTTTAAAATAATACCACCAATTGATTTTTTTAATTCAGCTGGTGGTTCTACATCAGATGTTTTAATTGAATCTGATTCTTCTGAGTCTTTCTTAGAGTCTTCAATATAATAAGGATAAAAATCTAAATTAGCATCTGTTAATAGAGAATTTACAGCATCAACAACAATTTTTATAGCAGATGTTTGTGTTGTTTTAAGTTCAATAATATATACCATCTTATTATTAAATATAAAAATATTTATCTTTATAATGTTTAATAAAATATAAAAATTAACTTTAAAAAAAATCTATATAATAATATATATGGTTAATTCATACATCTTAGTAAATCCTCATATTGAAGGAGCTTTCAATCGTAAAATTAAAGCGCAAAATTCTCGCGAAGCCTCTAATAACTTTTATAAAAGTTTGTCTGAACATTTTAATAATTCAGTACCAACATTTCACTTTACTATTCAAAAAGGATCATCTGGAAATGGAAAATTATATCATTTTGAAGTCAAAGAATCTAGAAAAAAGAAAGAAGTAACTTTTTCTATTAATCCTATGAATATTCAAAATGAAGATGAAACAGTTCAAAGATTTAAGAAGAATTTAGCTAACTTTAAATCAAAATTTAGCCAAGATGGTGGTAAAAAACATCATAAAAAACATCATAAAAAAGATGATTCGTCCGATTCATCAGATTCTAGTTCAGATTCTGATTATTTAATTAGAGCTAAAAAATCATATAATACTACTCAACCAATATATTATTGGTGGTATGATCCTTATCTATATAATATTGATTATTTATACATACCAACATTTTATTCATATGTAACTCCTTATATTGAATTAAATCTTAGAAGTTATTTTTAATTAATAATAAAATAATATTATAATTTCTTAAAAACATAATATCTATATAAATCATTCCAAATACGACCTTCTTTCTCAGCACCTTTTAAGTTTCCATAAAATTGTCCTACGGATGAATAGAATTTTTTATTTTTAGGATTTTCTTCATGATCAATTACTTCTGAAAACCATTCTCTGTTAATATTAAAAATATTAACAAATAAATCAGTATCAACTAAAACACATCCTGCTTTTCTCATTGATTTTGTTAATAATGCAGGTGTAACCAAATATTCTGTTATATATTTACCTTCTTGACTAATCCAACCCATATGTACGTCAATTGCCATATTTACATCATCTTTTAATTCTCCATCAAATTTTTTAATTATTTCAAAAAATTTTCTACGTTGGCCATCATCATCTGTATACCAAGATGTGTATGTATCTTTACTTGATAATAATTTCATAACTTGTACTGGATCAAATAATGTACAAATTAAATATCCATCTGTTTTAAGATAAGCTGATATATTTGATATTAATGAATTTAATGCATCATTATCACCAAATAAATAATGAATTGCAAATTGACAATTAATAATATCAAATTTTTTATCTTTTGTAAAAATTTTATCAATTAATTTTTTATTTTCAACTGTCATTGTAGTTATTTTTTTCTCTTGTTCAGATGAATTCATTATAATACTACCATCTGCTTGAATAAATACCATTTTTGTAAAATCTGGAAATTTATTTAAATTATTTTGATATCTGATTGTTGCGCTATCAATAGCACCAAATAAATTTTCATAATCTAAATCTGTGCCAATATACTCTCCAATCCTTGAATGATAAAATTTCAGAATATCACCTCCTCTTCCGCATCCTATATCCCAAACAGTTTTTTTCTTAAGTTTACCATCAATATTTTCTTTACCTTGTGCACAATAAGAATAAATAATAATTGATTTAAGCCAATTATGGAACTCTCTAAATGTCTTGCCAAGATTTGTAATTTTTTGATAATATATATCTTGTGATCGTTCTGATGAAATAACTTTAGTATCAATTCTTGTAGATAATAATTTTTGTTGTTGTGCATAAGTTTCTGTTCTTGATAACTTTTGTATTTCTTCAATTGTTACTGCTTCAATCATAGATTTCCAAACTCTTAATGCAACATCTTTAAAGTTACCATATGCTTTTCTATCTCTTAAAACAGACTCAGTCTTATCCCAACGTGTTCTTAAAATTTTCCAGCGGTATTGATGAGGTAAATTTGGATCATTTGTATAAATAACTTCAACAACTGTTTCATCATTAACTAAATTACCTTCAATATCTCTGACTGCATCTTTTTCTAATGCAAAAAAGGCTTCATGATTATTATTTTCTTTCATAAATGGAACAGGAACTTCTTTATTTCCAATTAAATCTCCAACAAAAAAATTAAGAACTCTAAAAACTTTATTACCAATACTACTTACTGTATTATCATATAATTCTAAATATCCACCAGTTTCCATATTTTTTTGATAAGTAATATATACATCAATAGAATTAGTTATAGGTGGTTTGTATTTATAAATTGGATATTTTTGTTCACGTTTATCTCTAATATATTTCTGATCGATAGCTGTATAAATGATACCATCTAATAAATATGGACAAGCAACTTTTTGATTAGAAGTACAACCAGTCCAAATAATATTACTAAATGAATAAACTTCTGAACTATCACCTCCAGAAGGAAATATAAACATTTTAGTATGGAAAATTATATCATTTTCTTTAGCAGTTTTAATTAATTTATTTAAATTTGTATAAAAATTAATCATTTCATTTTCATAATGTTTTTCTTGTTTTAATAAATTGAATTTATCTTCATAAGGTTTAATATTATATGATTTAACACCCATCTTTACAATAAATTCATCTAATAATTTTAGACGATTTATTAAAAAATTTTCATTTTTAATATCTCTTCCAGTATAAAAAAGACAATCAAACATCATAAAAAGATAATTATTTTCTTTATGAATATGAATTAATTCTCCTTCAATTAATGTTAAATCCATATCTTTCACTTTATATTTAGTTTTCTTAACAATTAAATTATTAGAAATAAGATATATAATATCATTTAATATAAATAATTGATATTTACCACCATCTGCTTTATCAGTGACACTGTATTTATTTGGAATTTTATCCACAACATGTTGTACTTCTGCTGAAATTGGTTGCATTGAATAAAGATTTGTACTTGTATCAGTCTCAGATTTATATAATAATTTTTTATAAGCTTTGATTACTTGGTTTGTTTCATCTTTAGTAATTAATTCATTTGAATCTTCTAATACCTGTTTTATAGTTAAAACTTCTTTATTAATTAATTCTAACATTTTATCAGAAACTTTATTTTTACCTGAAACATATTCTAATTCTAACTCAAAATTTTTATGAGAATCATGTATTGAATCTGGATTATTTGATGATTTTACAATAGTTAAATCTAATCTAATAATTCCATCATCAGTATCATGTATATAAAGACTTATACGTTGTTTATATCTAAAAATAATTTTATCACATTCACTATATTGAATATTTGCTAATGTAGTCATTGTTTTCTTATCAATTTCTTCTTCCTGGCTTAAACGTATTCTTAAATTATATTCATCAATATCATAAACATTTATCGGATTTTTAATTTTATTTAAAAAAGTAAAACCTTCACTTTTTGAAAATTGAGATACTAAAATTGAAAAAATTACATGATTTTTCCTCTGATGAACTAGGTTTAAAATTTTATTAATTCTTTCAATTTCACTAATTGTAATACGATATGAATCACTATTTGAATAAGTATATGATACATCTAAAGTTGTTTCTTGTGTTAATTTTAATTTTTCAGTAGTAGATCTATGTTTTGCATAATTTAATACTTTAACAAATTGATTAATTGATAATTTATTGTCTGATCTGAAATTATTGAACATAATTTCAAATTCATTAGTTTTACTCGCTTTTGAAAAAAGATTTTTAACTTGACTCAAATTATTTAATGATAACATTACATATCTCTAGATAATGTTTTCTTAAATATAAATTTCAATTTTATTTTTATTTTAATTTGTCAAATAATACTCAAGAAATTTTTGTATTTATTCTTCTTTGGTAATTTTAAATAAGTTTGATTTTCAATATATTAGTAATCATATTCAAAACTACTAAAATACATAATATTTTTATATATACTAAATAAATAGGATGGACCAACTTTTTTACCCCTATTAAATTTAACTGATAAACAAATAATATCGGGTTATACTATTTAATAATGAAAAATTAAATTTATATAAACTAGATAATTAAGACATTTAAAGTTAAATAAAAATTGAATATTTTAAATTTTAATTGTTTTCATGAATATATATTTTTTTACACTATCGTGCACAAATGTCAGCATGTGAATCAACAGAAGAAGACGCGTCACGTCCAAAGAAGTTGAAACCAGGACCTTTATGTTTCCACAACACAGGTGTTGACGGGGAATTTACTCATACTCTATTTTCATCTGGGCGTCATCTTAAATCATTGACCGATATTGGAGCTGGATCAGGACCTGGTAGGACTCAAAATCAGGATGCATTTTTGATTAAAGAGATCGTAACTGAAGATGGGGAAGTCTTAACAGTGTACATTGTTGCAGATGGTCATGGTAATTATGGTAAACTATTTTCCACTGACGCACTCGGGTTGATCGATTATATTGAACATCGTATAGGACAAATTATAATTCAGTATCATCGTTTGGGTGACATTTTTGAGGAATTCAATGAGTTTCTTTTGCGTAAGCATGGAGATCTCGCATGTATGGCGGGGACCACTGTGACATTAATCATATCCGGTAGTGGTTTCATAATTTGTGCACACCTCGGTGATTGCGATGCATATACACAGATAGACTGTCCGCTAGAAGAAATAACATTCATGATGGATGGAGAAGGTGTGCGTGTATCAGACAAAACTTTGAAGCTTACAGACGATCATAGTCCTTACAATACACGAGAGGTTGAGTCGATGATATATAATGGTGGGTCTATTTTATACAGATCTAACTTAAATGTAAAGTTGGAACCTTTTTACGATATAGTGGATACTGACGAAGGTGAACGAATTTACAGACAGCGTCATCATACTGTCCAACCGGGAGCATACAGTAATAGGTTTGATGGTAAGATGGCATGTGGTGTTATTGATTTGAGTTTAGAAGTATCAAAGCGTGCTTTCTACAATTTGTCGCGAACTTTAGGGGACAAAAATGTTCGTTTCATGGTGCGTCGACCAACAATTTCGAAAGTAACTTTCCCTATAGATACTAATATCAAGTTGATTGTTGGTTCAGATGGGTTTTTCAACTGCTTAAGACCAAGTGAGATTAAGAGATTCTTTGATATGAATCTTGAAAATTTTTTGGAAAATGTTCGAGAGACAGTTGATCGTACTTTTGGTCCTCGTGCAGACAATACTACAGTGATCGCACTTTTATAAGTTATTAAGTATATTTTATTATTTATTAAAAATATTTTTAAATAAGTTATAAAATGATTATTCTTCATCACTAAACCATTTACCATCACAAAATGACTTTCTACACAACTGTCCAGGGTAATCACCCATATCAACACCACATTCTAAACAATAATTACTAGTTTTAACTTGTTGTTCCTTGATAATAGGTTTAAAAAATTGTGTGATTAATGTTTGAGATTTTTCTGAGTGAATTTTTTCATGATTTGGGTCCATTTTTGTTTATGAATGATTTTAACATAAAATCATATTAAATTAAAAAAATCAATTTTTTTAATAAAAAAAATTGATTTTTCTATTTTTTATTGGATGAATATATTTAAAATTTTTTAACATGCATGCTTCATGGCTGCTTTTGAGAGTCCTTCCAAAAAACCTCGTGACACTAGTGTAGATTTTGAAGGAGCTTCTCCACCAGGACTGATTAATGGATGTTGTAGCACCTCTTTTGGCCCAAACTTTCAGGCAAGGATTTCAGAGAGTGTTAGTGTCCGCACTGACATGAATGCAGGATCAAGAGGTCCATCTGGAAGGGAGAATCAGGATTCCTTTTTTAGCGGGGAAACAACTTTAGATGGAGCGAAGATTTTGGTAACAATTGTTGCCGATGGACACGGGCTTTATGGTCGTTTTTTTTCAGCCGGAGTTGTTGAAGGTCTTCCGGAAGTTATTATGCCACAGATTAAAGATATTATTCAAAATCCACAAGATTTAGGTCCAATTTTTATAGATTTTAATGATACCCTTACAGCAAAGCTGGGTCAAATGTTTCCTGATGGATTACTCGGTGGAACTACTGTCACCTTAGTTATTGAAGGTGATGGTTTTAAAATTTGTGCAAATCTTGCTGATTGTGAGGCGATTTGCAAAATTGAAACTGACCCAAGCAATATTAGAATGACTCGTGATGGAATTGATGTTTCGGTTGAGTCAAATGATATTGAACTAACAGTAAGTCACGGACCGCACCTATCTTCAGAAGTTGAGCGACTACTTGGGATGGGTGCATCAATTAAGTTTGCATCACAAGATCCTTTTGCAGTTTGTAAAGATGCATATACTGTTAAGATTGAGGATGGTGTAACAACTTACGAGGCTGTGCCAATTACTTCTCAACCGGGGGCATATTATAACGATGTTAATGGTACGACTGCTTTGTATGTGCATATGGATAGGTTTACTCTTAACCTGACCGCATCAATGGGAAACGTTGGATGTCCCTTCATGAAACGGAGTCCAACAATCACTGTAGTTACTTTCCCAAAGGGTACTGCTGCTAAATCGATCGTTGCATCAGATGGTTACTTCAATTGTTTCAAGCCTGCCGAAATAAGTGAACAGTTGACATTAACCCCTGAAATGATTTGTTCTAACGCATACACTAAAGTCGGCTCGACATTTGGTCATGCTCATGCTGATAATATGACTGTGATTGTGACTACTATGCCTTAGTTTATTTATTTTAATTATTATAATTTAAATTATTATCATTATATAATAAACAATTTTCATAAATTGAATATATTCATCACATCCTTTTACTAAACTTTGATCTATTTCAGCAAGTTTACATAAAATCATTGATTTCTTTTTACTATCCAAATTAGAATTTATAATATAATTATGAAATATCATAATTTGATTAACTAGAGAGTAACTATCTAAATTAAACTTATTTATTATTGCATCTACATTTTTATCATCTTTATTCCAAATATATTCCATTAATTTATTAAAATTATTTGATGGAATTATTCCAGATACATCATCAAGTAATTCTATATTAATATTTTCATCATATGAATTATATGATTTTTGAAGTAAATTCACAGCTTTTCTCAAATCACCTTGACAAATATTAATAATTTTATTTAATAATTTATCAGAACATGTTACTTTTTCTTGTTCACAAATATATATTAATTTTTTCATTATATTTTCTGAATCAATTGGTTTAAATCTAAATAATGCACATCTTGAAATAATTGGATCTATAATTTTATTATAGTAATTACAAATTATACAAAACCTTGTTATTTTAGAATATTTTTCCATAATTTGTCTTAATGCAAATTGTGAATCTGTTGTCATTGTATCTGCTTCATCTAGAACAATTATTTTCCAAGGAGGTGCATCTTTAATATCTTTAATAGATTGTTTAGAATAAGTTTTAATTTTTTCTCTTATAATATTAATTCCTCTTTCATCAGATGCATTTAATTCAATAATCCTATCTGTATAATTTTCTTCACCAAATAAATCTTTTGCTAATGAAATAATAGTTGAAGTTTTTCCACAACCAGATGGGCCAAAAAATATTAAATGTGGAATATTTTTTGTTTTAATTGCAGATCTAAGTGATTGAATAATATTACTCTGTGCACTTATTTCATCTAAATGATTGGGTCTATATTTTTCAACCCATAAATAATTAATATTATTCATTATATTTAATATATATAATCATAAATATCCTTATATCATTTAAAACATTAATTAAATTTTTAAAAAAATATTAATATCTATATCTAAATTGATTTACTAAATAAAATTAACCATGGATTAGATATAAATACACATAAACTACAAAATAATAATAGTTGGTTCAAAAATAACTTATTGACAATAAAATTAATCAACACACAAGTTATAAATGGATTAAAAGGTGAAACCAAAAGAATAGGAACTGATAATATTGTAATAAATATACCTGTAGTTAAAAGCATAAAAATCACAGCAAAAGGTAATTCATCAGAGTTAAATTTAGATTGAATGTCGCGGTGAAGTTTTGGCATTTTTCAAGAATAAATTTTTTAATTTTTTCAACCATATATTAATATTAAATTTCAATTTTTTATAATAAAAAACTGTATATTTGTGTTTTAATAAAAAAAACTGATAATTAAAATAATTATTTAAGAATATATTTATTATCTTATATAATGAATCCTTTTGAAGAAGATATTAAATCTGATATTAATGAATCAACATCAATTAAAATATGGATGGAAACAAATGGTCGTAAAAAAAATACTTATGTAGAAGGATGGAATATTCCAGAATCTGAATTGAAAGAACATATTAAAATAATTAAAAAAAAGAATGGATGTAATGGAACTATAAAAGAATTAAAGAATTATAAATCTGAAATGGTTAATGTAATACAGTTACAAGGAGATTTTATTGATTATATGAAAAATTATTTAATAAATAATAATATAGATTCTTCTATAATTAATATATTAGGATAATAATTTAAAAACTAAATATTATATATAAATATATATGTTAAAAATTATTCAAAACATTCCAAATATTAATATTAATCCTCTTGTTTATGTATTTGAACATTTAAAATTAAAACATAAACCAAATACGTTATGGTTAGAATTTGGTGTAGCAAGTGGAAGTACTATTAATTATATTTCTAGATTTACAGATGAAAATGTATATGGTTTTGATAGCTTTGAAGGATTACCTGAATATTGGCGGGATGGATTTGAAAAAGGAACATTTAACATGAATGGTAATTTACCATTAGTTAATAGTAATGTTGAATTAATAAAAGGTTGGTTTAATGTAACCTTACAATATTTTATAAAAAATCATAATAAAAAAATTTCATTTATTCACATAGATGTTGACCTTTATAGTTCAACAAAATATATATTTGATATATTAAAAAATTATATTGATGAAGATTGTATAATTGTATTTGATGAATTAGTTAATTATCCTGGTTTTGATGGTGATACAGGTGAACTTAAAGCTTTTCATGAATTTATTACTGAAAATAATGTAAATTATGAATGGATTGGAATGAATGGAATACCAACAGGTATGATTGGTAAGACTCATGAAAATGTAGCATTAATTATTCATTCAATTATGTAAAAAAATTGATTATATATTAATTTAAATTATTAATTTTATTTGAATATGTCTATGGAAAATCAATTAATTAATAAAAAAAATATTATTACTTATAAAGATGAATTAACTGGAAATATTATAGAATTAAAATTATCTAATATAGAAAAATATTATAATGAGGTTTATATTTTAGCAAAAAAAAATAGTTATATAATTCCGATTGAATTTTATAACTTAGATGTTGATGAAATAATTTATAAACAAGTATTATCTAATTTAATTATTTATAAAGTATCAATATCAATTTTAAAAAATAGTAAATATTTTAATAAAATTGTATTACTTTCAAATACTGATATTGAACAATTTAATATTTTTAATTACTCATTAGGTATTAAAAATATTATATTACCTATTCTTAATATTAATTTTTCTGATCTTGTAATTTTTATGGAACAATATAGTCAAAATTTAACAATTGATAATATTTCTAAATTAATAATTATGAATAATTATTTAGAATCAGATAATAAAGTTTTCTATCATGATAAGTTTGATAATATGAAAGAATCTTTATATTGGACAATTAATGATAATTGTATATCATCTCTTAACTACAATTTTATTAAAAGAAAAATATTTTTTAATACTCCTAGATTAAAAAATAGAGAAATTGCTAATGATCTAAATAAATTTTTTAAATCTCAAATAGATATTAAATCAGAAGATTATATTAGAGATATAACTAATAATAAAAATTATATTGACATTGGTTCATTAAATAATTACATGATTGGTAATAAACCCTTAATTAGTTATAATGAATTTAATAAACTATTTGATTCACTAGATGAAAAAGAACAATATTTTCTATTTACTAATTGTATGATAAGTAAAGAATATGTACATTTGGCTATTAATAATAAACATGTATTAAAAATTATGTTACCAAAAATAAATATTTTTTTGTTAAAATATTTATTATCATATTCATGGATTATGTTTTATTATGAAGAATGTATAAGTGGAATAAAAACAAAAGTAAATGATACATTTATTTTTGATATAGATACAGCTTATTTATTACCAGTTTTTCCATTTATCAGTAGTAAACCAACTGAAAATCCATATATGCCAATTCTTGTTTCTCAAGAAAACTTATTTTCAAAAGAGAATGTTTGTGGTATTCCAGATTATAATACAAATAATTTATTATATCGAAATGCAGGTATTTGTAATTTAAAAGAATTTAAATATAGAATGAATATTTTTTGTTCTGGAAATTCACAAATTGATATTTTTGATAGTTTTGATTTTCAATATTATAATGCTGCAATATCAGGTAGTATTATAACAGCATGTCTTCAAATAAATCATCCATTGATGAATATTTTGAAAGAATCAAATGATATTTTTAATGACTATTTTAATGATTTTTATGCAGATGCAGATATTGATATTATGTTTAAAACTAATTGTAATTTAAACTTTATTTGTAGTGTTAAAGAATTATATAAACAACTTTGTCTTAATATTATTAAATTTAAAGAGTTAAAAGATCATAATACCAAATTAATATTAAATAAAATAGCATATCTATTTATTTCAGATAAATTTATTAAAGATAACATTACTCAAGATAAGACAAAGATTAAATGGATTAAGAAAAATATTAATAATCAAGAAGTGATAAATATGTTTAAACCTTTCTATGAAAAAATAAAACTAGAAAAATATAATGAATTAATAAATGGATTATCTGATGTTGAAATTGATAAATTAAAAAATGAATTTCCTGATATTTATAAGATTTTAGATGTTGAATTTAAAATTTATATTAATGATAAAACAAAAAATGATATTGATATGGTATATACTTATAAATATAAAATTATATCTCCACATATTAAACATCAATTAGAACTATTTAGAATAAATTCTAATGATTTTTTCTCACATGTATCACAATTCCATTTACCATGTGTTAGAGCATATTATGATGGAAATGTATATTTGACACCTTCATGTATTAGTTCTCATATGACATATATAAATATTGATTATAAATATGTATCAGGTAGTACAGATATAATAGAAATTATAAATAAATATAGATTAAGAGGGTTTGGTACTTGGTTAAATGATAAAGAATATAAATTAATGTTTAATTATAATCATTCAGTTCAAAAATGGCATAAAATATTTGGTTTTACTGTGAATAAAGGATCAATCTCACTTAACAATAATATATTTCATAAAAAAAATAAAAATAAATATCATGTATTAGAATTAGAAGAATTTGATGAGAATTTATCATATTATGATATTTTAAAAATTCGTTATCCTAATATCAAAACAAATGATATTTTTAATTCATTAATAGTTATTAATAAAGATGGATTTATAAATCCAATAAAAAAATGGATAATAAATTTTAGTTTTGATTTACTTTAAAAAAAATGAAATATTAATATATAAATATAATATATTATATATTAATGGAAATCGATAATGAATGTAGAAAAAATGTTATTAAAATTTTGTCAAAAGTAATTGATGAAAAATTAGCAAAAATAGTAGAAGAAAGTATTTATAATTTTATTAAAGATTATACTGAAATGGATACACCATCTTTTTTAATTCAATCAATTTATGAAACAAAAAGTAATGATTTAATTAATGAAATTACAAATAAAGAATCTAATTTTTTATTGAATGCTATTAAATCAAATAATATTAAAGGAGGACTTAATAATATTGCATTTTTAAAACCAGAAGAATTAAATCCTGATAAATATGAAAATATAATTAAGAAAAAAGAAATGGAAGAATATAAAAAAAATAATAAAGTTGGGTCTAGTGTATTTACATGTTCAAAGTGTAAAAAATCTAAATGTTCAGTTAGTCAGAAACAAACTCGTGCTGGAGATGAACCTCCAACAACATTTGTTGAATGTTTAGAATGCGGTCATGTTTTTAAGTTTAATTAGAATTCTTTTATATTTAATTAACATAATTTATTACTTGAAAATTAATTCCAATACATAAAAATGTAATTACTTTTCCAACTAGTAAGTTAAAAGTAGTAGCACTTGATGAAATAGGTAATTGTACACTTTGAGATAAAAATACACCCGAACTACATTTAATATTTAATGAAGAACCTGTAGAATTAATAATTGTAATTTTATAACCAATATTTTCACCAAATAATGTAACTTCTGTTGCAGGAGAATTAATTTGATAAAATGCTTCTGTATAGCTTGATGTTCTAATTTCTAAATTAGAATTAATTATTTGAAATGCAGGTAAACCTAATAAACCATCCGTTCCTTTAATACCTGTAGGACCAGTAGGTCCATTTGAACCAGTAGCTCCTTTTGCACCAGTATTAGATGCAGAACCTGCTAATCCTGTTGGACCTGTAGCACCGGTTGCACCTGTACTAGAAATTCCACTACCAGTTGGTCCAGTTAGTCCATTTGTACCATTTGTACCATCATTTCCTTTAGGTCCTGTTGGACCAATTGAACCTGTAGCACCTGTACTGGAAATTCCATTACCTGCTGGTCCTGTTGGACCAGTACCATCATTTCCTCTAGGACCTGTAGACCCAGTTGCACCTGTACTGGAAATTCCATTACCTGCTGGACCAGTTGGTCCAGTACCATCATTTCCTCTAGGACCTGTAGACCCAGTGGCACCTGTACTGGAAATTCCATTACCTGCTGGACCAGTTGGTCCAATTGAACCTGTCGCCCCTGTACTGGAAATTCCATTACCTGCTGGACCAGTTGGACCAATTGAACCTGTAGCCCCTGTACTGGAAATTCCATTACCTGCTGGACCAGTTGGTCCT
>Ga0214921_10002903_pt1 | contig 27059 bp, 23 predicted proteins | sample LL1505_MetaG_FD_177992 | JGI IMG/M metagenome (GOLD analysis project Ga0214921, IMG submission 177992) | Freshwater microbial communities from Lake Lanier, Atlanta, Georgia, United States - LL-1505 | ecosystem: Environmental > Aquatic > Freshwater > Lake | place: USA: Georgia | collected... | reverse complement strand
AGACCCAACCGCCAGCCTTTCGAGCGTTCATTGATGGTGGCAGCGCGTTTGACCTTTGCGGCGATGCGCACCGTGTAATGATCACGCAAATTCTGGCCGACACCGGCAAGGTCCTGCACCACAGCAATACCGTGCTGCTTGAGTAAAGCGGGATCCCCCACCCCCGACAGTTGCAGCAGTTTCGGAGAATTGACCGTTCCCGCGCTGATGATGACCTCGCGCTTGGCCATCACGCGGCGCGCTTCGCCGTCATGGTCATAGGCGACACCGACGGCCCGCTTGCCGTCAAACAGGATGGCGGTGGCCTCGGCCCCGATCCGCAAGATCACATTGCCCCGATCCACTGCCGGATAGAGAAAAGCCTGCGCGGTGCTGATACGGTTGCCCTTTTCGATATAACGCTGGAAATAGCCCGCACCGTCATGGAACTCGCCGTTGTAATCGGGGTTTTTGGGGATGCCGAGTTCGCCCGCACCCGTAATAAAGGCATCGCACAGGGTGCTTTTCCAGTCGGGATTGGTGATCGGCAATTCGCCGTCACGCCCGCGATACCGCTCGTCGGCCTTGCCGATCCGTCGCTCGGAGCGTTTGAAATAGGGCAGGATATCGCGATAGGACCAGCCTTTGACCCCTGTCAGCGCCCAGTCGTCGAAATCTTCGGGTTGGCCGCGGCTATAGACCAGCCCGTTGATCGAACTGGACCCGCCGACCAGCCGCCCCTGCGGCAATCCGATTTCGCGGTTGTTGGTGGCTTCCGACGGCACGCTTTTGAAAGCCCATGTGAACCGCGGATTGTAGAGGGTTTTGACAAAACCCACCGGCACGCGGATCATCGGATGGCTGTCGGATATGCCGGCTTCGAGCACGCAGACGGTTGTTTTTCCATCCGCAGAAAGCCGCTTGGCCAGCACCGAACCCGCCGGACCCGAACCGACAATCACATAATCAAACTCGTCCACAATCGCTCTCCTCACCCGTGGCCGCTATGGGCCGACTTCGGGTGAGTATAGAATCAGTGCGGGTGATTTTCACAATGGAATCTGCGGCTTCGAGCCTATGATTTCAGCCGTGTCACCAGACTTTTCGCCGCATTGCGGATAAACACCGCATCGGTGGCGAAGCTGATGAAATCGACGCCGTCGGCCAGACGGCGGCGGAACTCGTCTTCGTTGCCGGTCAGATAGCCTGCGGGCTTGCCGATGGCCTTCAAGCGGGCGAAGCCGTCGTCAATCGCCGCCTGCACATCCTTGTGCAGCGGATTGCCGAGATGGCCCATCGAGGCGGCGAGATCGGACGGGCCGATAAACACCGCATCGACACCGTCGACCGCGGCAATTTTTTCGATATCCTTCAGGGCTTCCAGCGTTTCGATCTGCACGATCACGCAGAGTTCCTGTTCGACGGCGGTGAAATAGTCGGTGCTCAATCCGTAATTGGAGGAGCGCGCCGCACCCGACACCCCGCGCACGCCTTTGGGGGGAAAGCGGGTATGAGAAACTGCCAGACGCGCCTCGTCGGCGTTTTCGACATAGGGGATCAGAATGGTCTGCGCGCCCTGATCCAGCAGGCGCTTGATGGTGACCATGTCATTCCATGCCGGACGCACCAGAGTGGCGACTTCGGGATTGGCAATCGCCCGCATATGGTCGATCACATTGGGCAATTCGACGGGGGAATGTTCGGTGTCGATCAAGATCCAGTCGAAACCGCATCCGGCCAGCATCTCGGTCAGAGCGGGCGAGCCGAGGGTGGCGAAATAGCCGATTTGCTGCTGCTTGCCCAACCGGCTTTTGAAAAGATTTTTCGGATGCGTCGACATGATCTTTGTCCTGTGTTGCGGCCTGTCATGGCCAAGACCGACAGGTTAGACGCGTTTCATGTAGATTGCCAAGCGTTGGGCGGCGCGCTTCAAATGGTTCTCGGCGGCTTGCCGCGCGCGCTGGGCATCTTTGTCGCGGATCGCATTGAAAATATCGCGGTGCTCGTCCTGCACCGCCATCATGTGGCCGGTCTGCAATTTGGCGGTATTGGCGCGGGCGGTGCGGATGAAGTGGCGCACACGCCGGTCCAGAAAGGTCGACAGATCCATGAAGAACGGATTTTTGGTGGCTTCCACAATCGCCCGATGAAAGGCCACATCCTCGTCGACGCCGGAATCGCCGCGCTCGATCGCCGCCTGCATGGCCTCGAGCTGGTGGCCGAGGGCGACCACATCCTGTTCGGTGCGCCGTTGGGCGGCAAGCTCGGTGGCCGAGGATTCAATGGCCATCAGCAATTCGATCAGAGATTCGATTTCCTCGCGGTCCTTGAAATTGGAGACATCGAGGCGGAACACGCTGGCCCCGCCCGATTCCGCGACAAAGGCTCCCGATCCCTGACGCGAGGTGACCAGCCCGTCATGTTTGAGCCGTCCGATCGCCTCGCGCACAATCGGCCGGCTGACCCCGTAGGTGGTGGCCAATTGCTGCTCGCTCGGCAATTTTTCGCCCGGCGCATAATGGCCCTGCGCAATATCCTGCTCCAGACGGTGGGCCAGCACATCGGCAAGGGACGGGGCGCGGTCGAGATGGGAGGTCGCACTCATGAACTGTCAACTCGCTATATAGAGACCGCCATTGATATGCATGCTTGTGGCCGTGACAAAGGAGGCGTCAGCCGAACACAAAAAGGCAATGGCGGAGGCGACTTCTTCGGGTTGGCCCAAGCGCTTCATCGGGGTCTGGTCGATGAAATGCGAGCCTGTCAGGCTTAACAGGTTTTGCACCATCGGACCATCGATCAGCCCGGGAGAGACGGCGTTGACGCGGATTTTCGGCGCGAGCTCGACAGCCAGCGAGCGGCTGAACGACAGCACGGCCCCTTTGGCCGCCGCGTAATGGGCATGGGCGCGGCTGCCACGATGTCCGGCCAGCGAGGCGATGTTCACGATCGAACTGCCTTCGGCCATAAAGGGTATGGCGGCCCGACAGGTGAAGAAGACGCTGTCGAGATTGATGGCGATGGAGCGTTGCCATTGGGCATCGGGCATGTCGGCCACCATGGCATCGTCATAAAGCCCAGCCGAGGTAACGAGTGCATGGATAGGCCCGAATTTTTGATGGCCAGCCTGCATCACCGCATTCACTTTGGCCGGATCCGTTACATCCAGCGCCAGAGCCAAAACGCGCCCGCCTGTCGAATCGAGCTCTTCGGCAAAGGCCGACACAGCCGCCTGATCGAGATCGGTCAGCACGCAGTTTGCACCGCTGTCAAAAAACCGTTGGGCAATCGCCCGCCCGATGCTGCCGCAAGCGCCCGTCAGCACCAATGTTTGCGATGAGAAATCATAGCGTGCGCGTGTCATGTCATCAGCCATCCGCCAGCCACATCAATGGTCTGACCCGTGACAAAGCCGGCATTGTCCGATGTCAGAAACAGCACGGTGCCCGCCACATCGTCGGGCGTGCCGAAACGGCGCATCGGCGTGGCCAGTTTGGCGGCCTCGTTGGCTGCGCTCGCCGTGCCGCGCATCAAGGGCGTGTCGATCCGTCCGGGTGCGACCGCATTGACGGTGATGCCATAGGGGCCGACCTCGCCCGCCAGATGTTTGGTAAAGCCGATCAGTCCCGCTTTGGTGGCGGCATAATGGATGCCGACAATGTCGCAAAAGGTTTTGCCTGCGACCGACGAGGTGCTGACAATCGCCCCGCGCCGGCGTGCGACCATGCCGGGCAGCACCGCATGCGAGCAGATGAAGGCACCGGTGAGATTGACGCCGACCACGCGCTGCCACTCTTCGATATCCATGTCCCATGTCAGAGCACGCTTGCCGTCCGGTCCCGATTTGGGCGAAATGCCGGCATTGTTGACCAGAATATCAACCGGCCCGAGTGCGGCCTCGATCTGTTTGACCGCTTTTGCAATGGCAGCAGCATCGGCGACATCGGCCGACACGCCGATGGCGGCGCGGCCCGCTTTGACCGCTTCATCGGCGGCCATGCGGGCCAGTTCCGGATCATGGTCGAGATAGGCAACCGCAGCGCCTGCTTCTCCGAGCCGGTCGGCAATGGCGCGGCCGATGCCGCGCCCCGATCCTGTGACAAGGGCCACACGCCCTGCATGCGTGCTCATGTGCGGACCCCAATCATGATCTTGCCCAGATGGTTGCTGGACTCCATCAAGGCATGCGCCTCGCGGGTCTGTTCCAGCGGGAAGGTCTTGTGGATCACCGTCCGCAGTGCGCCCGAGGCGTAAAGCGGCCAGACATCGGTGCGTAATTTGTCGGCAATCGCCTTTTTCAGCTCGACCGAGCGCGGACGCAAGGTCGAACCGGTCATGGTCAGGCGGCGCAGCATCAGCGGCATGAAGTCGAATTCGACGCGGCTGGTCTGCAAGAAGGCGATCTGCACCAGACGCCCCTCGAAGGCCAGACTGGCGAGGTTCTTCTGGATATAGGGCCCGCCGACCATATCGAGCACGACATCGACGCCGCGCCCGTCTGTCAAAGCTTTGACTTCGGCCACATAATCCTGCTTGCGGTAATCAATGGCAGTATCTGCACCCATCGATAGGCAGAAATCACATTTCTCGGCCGATCCTGCGGTGGCGATCACGCGGGCACCAAAGTGTTTGGCCAGCTGGATGGCTGTGTAGCCGATGCCGCTCGAGCCGCCATGGATCAGGATGGTTTCGCCTTTGGCCAACCGTCCGCGCGTGATGACGTTGTCATAGACGGTGAAGACGTTTTCGGGCAGGCAGGCCGCTTCCAACATGCTCAAGCCCTTGGGGACCGGCAGGCAGAGCGGGGCTTCGGCAATGCAGTAATCGGCATAGCCGCCGCTGATCACCAGCGCGCAAACGGCATCGCCGATGCTCAATCCCGACACGCCCGCACCGAGCGCGACAATCTTGCCCGAGACTTCGAGGCCGGGCACATCGGTGGCACCGGGGGGCGGTGGATAGCCACCGGCGCGTTGCAGGCAATCGGGACGGTTGACGCCTGCGGCCGCCACTTCGATCAAAACCTGACCCGCGCCGGGCACAGGTACCGGACCGGTTTCGAGAGTGATCACTTCGGGGCCGCCGGCTCCCGCAAAACGGATTTGGCGCATGGTTGCAGGCAGTGACATGATGGTATTTCCTCACAGACTTAATGGGTGATGATCCTGGAGATCACCGGATTGTTTTTATGAAGGTTGTTTCGAAGTGCCAAACAGCCGTTGTTGACCAACCTTTGTTGACGATCAGTCAATTTATCAGTTGCCATCTTGTCAGGCAACTTGGTTATGTGCATTATTTGTTATCGTCGATCGCAGGTCGCGAGATAATAGGCATATCAAGATAGGCAATTAAAGCCTTGGCTCATCCTTTCGGGAGGACTTTATGAAACTCGTCATGCGTGCGGCCTATGCCGCTGGAATTCTTGCCACGGGACTGGCTTTGTCCACGGGCGCGGTCAATGCCCAAACAAAAATCGGTGCGCTTTATCCGTTCTCCGGCGGTCTTGCGCTGTTGGGCGATGAAAGCTTCCGCGGTCTGGAACTGGCGACCGAGGAACGCAATGCGGCAGGCGGCGTCAAGGGCCAGCCTTTGCAGATCGTCAAAGGCGATGCGGTTGATCCGAATCAGGCGGTGGGCGAAGCGCGGCGTCTGACCTCGGTGGACAAGGTCACCGTGGTGTTCGGCACCTATTCGTCATCGCTGTCGCTGGCGGCCACACAGGTGACCGAACTTGCGGGCGTGCCTTATTTCGAACTGGGCGCTATTTCCGATCCGATCACCGAGCGCGGGTTCAAGAACCTGTTCCGCTCCAATCCGACCGCGCGTGATTTTGCCGCCAGCATGGTGGATTCCATCGGCGATGCCATTGCGCCTGCTTTGGGCGTCGATGCCAAATCGCTGAAAGTGGCGATCATCCACGAGGATTCGCTCTACGGGCAGACAGTGGCTGGTTACCAGACCAAGCGCGCGCAGGAAAAGGGCGTGAACGTGGTCGAAACCCTGCCTTACTCGGCCAAGTCGGTTGATCTCACACCGGTGATTCTGCGTCTGAAATCGGCCAATGTCGATGTGGTATTGCAGACCTCCTACCAGAACGACACCGTGCTGTTTTTCCGTCAGGCCAAAGAACAGGGTTTCAAGCCCAAGGCCGTGATGGGCGCGGGCGGGGGGTATTCCTTGCGTGAAACCATGGAAGCCGTCGGTGCGGCCAATATGGAAGGCGCATTGAATGTCGACTTCACCCAATACAAGACCAACGTCTCCGCTGCCCCCGGCATCACGGAATTTGTCGCCAAGTACAAGGCCAAATACGGGATCGAGCCACGCTCGGGCCACAGCCTTGCCAATTATGTCGGCGCCAAGATCTTCTTTGATGCCATGGCTGCGGCAAAGGATTTCAGTGCGCCTGCCATCCGCGAATCGGTGCTGAAGGTCGATCTGCCGGTCGGTGCCACCGCTTCGGGCTGGGGTGCGAAGTTCAACGAAGCTGGACAGAACACCCGCGTGTCGCCCTTCGTGATGCAGTGGCAGGGTGGCGAACTCGTCACCGTGTTCCCCGCCAAAGCGGCTGTGACCAAGATGAAAACCGGTTTGGGCAGCAACTGATCCCACGGGCTTACTGTCCGCCGTATGATCCGATACGGCGGACATTTTTTTGCGGCTTTGCGGCTGTTCAACCGGTTTCGAGCATAAGGGACTGCAGATTATGGATGTCCTGATCCAATTAATGATCAACGGGATCATGCTGGGCAGTATGTACGCGATGATCAGCGTCGGCCTGACATTGATTTTCGGAGTGATCCGGGTCGTCAATTTCGCCCATGGCGAATTGTTGATGATCGGCATGTATGCCGTCTATCTGCTGTGCAACAAATTGGGTTTGCACCCCTATGTGGCGGCTTTTCCGGTGATTGTGCTGCTGTTCCTGACAGGGGTGCTGATCCAGCGGTTCATCATCCAGCCTTTGCTGGATGCCGATGAACATATCCAGATTTTTGCCACCGTCGGCCTGTCGACCGCTCTGGTCAATCTGGATTTGATGGTATTCGGGGCCGATCTCTATTCGGTCACCAGTCCCGATATCCGCGTCACGGTCAAACTGGGCACCTATAATGTGCTGGTCGGCCAGTTGGTGATGCTGGGCGCGGCGATTGCGCTGGTGGTGGGCTTGCATGCCTTCATGCACAAGACCGCTTTGGGCCGCGCGATCAGGGCCACCGCGCAAAACCGCAATGCCGCATTGCTGATGGGGGTGCGGGTCAACCAGATCTATATCATCACCTTCGGAATGGGGGCGGCCTGTGTCGGTCTTGCGAGCGCGCTGGTGTCGCCGTTGTTTCCGGCCACCCCGACAGTGGGCACCTATTTCGTGCTGACGGCCTTTGTGGTCGTGGTGCTGGGCGGCATGCGCAGCATGTATGGCGCGTTTTGGGGGGCAATGATCATCGGACTGGTCGACAGCCTCTCGGCCTATTACATCGCGCCGGATCTGAAGGAAGTGGTCTATTTCGCCATCTTCATCCTGATTTTGATTTTCAAGCCGACGGGTCTGTTCGGCTTTGGCCGCGGGACGGAGTGATCTCATGTCGCAACAACCGATGATCGACGTGCAACGCGGGTCCATGGTGCACATGCTCGCCTTCCAGCTGACCCGCCCGCAGGTCTATTGCTCGCTGGCTTTGCTGTCGCTTCTGGTGCTGATTCCGGTGCTTTCGGGATCGGCCTTTCTGATCCATATCTTTGTCACCATCTGCGTCTTTGCAGCTCTGTCGACGGCCTGGAACATTGTCGGCGGCTATGCAGGACAGCTGTCGCTGGGCCATATGATGTTTTACGGCATCGGGGCTTACACGACCTCGCTGCTGGTCACCCATTTCGGGCTGACACCGTGGATCGGCATGTGGATCGGAGCGGTGCTGGCAGCCATTGTCGGGGCGGGTGTCGGCTATCCCTGTTTCCGCTTGCGCGGTCCGTTCTTCTCGCTGTCCACCATTGCCTTTCTGGAAGTGATCCGGCTGCTGTCGATCCATTTTGTCGGATTGACCGGCGGCTCGGCCGGACTGATTGTGCCGCTCAAAATCGGCTGGGCATGGATGGTGTTTTCAGACAAGGCCAATTACCTCTATATCGCCTTCTCGCTGCTGCTGCTCTGCCTCGGCGTGTCGCTGGCGATCCGGCAATCGCGGCTCGGCTTCTATCTGACAGCGGTGCGCGAGCGCGAGGATGCGGCTCTGGCGGCGGGCATCAACAATTCGAACGTCAAGCTGAAAGCGGTGGTGGTGTCGGCGATGCTGACCGCGCTGATCGGGGCGTTCCATGCGATGTATCTGACCTTTCTTGAGCCTGCGACGATGTTCTCGCTCGGCACCTCCATCGAGGTCGCGATGTTCTCGCTGATCGGCGGATTGGGCACGGTGGCCGGTCCGCTGCTCGGCACGGTGCTGGTGGTGCCTCTGGCCGAATTGGCGCGCGGCTGGCTGGGTGCTTCGGTCAGCGGCTTGCACGGGGTCGTCTATGGCACGGTGCTAGTGCTGATCACTCTGACGCTTCCTGCAGGGCTGGTCGGCACATTCGGACCAAGGGTGAGCGCGCTGGTTGCCCGCTTGCCCGGCGGCAACCGGCGTCTGGCCGACCGGATCACTCCCGCCTTGCGCCGGATCGACGGCACCAAAGGCGAGGATCTGATCAGGACCAATGATCTTGTGATGCGCTTTGGCGGCTTGCTCGCCACCGATCACGTCAGCTTCACGTTGAAGCGCGGCGAGATTTTGGGGATCATCGGACCCAACGGGGCCGGCAAGACCACTTTGTTCAACCAGATTTCCGGCTTCTTGCAGCCGACTTCGGGCACGATTGCGGTGCTGGACAGCCAAGGGGCCCAAGGGGGCTATGTCTCGCCTACGGCCCCCGATGCCTTTGCCCGCCTCGGGATCGGCCGCACCTTCCAGATCGTCCAGCCGTTCGGCCGCCTGTCGGTGATCGAGAACATCATGATCGGCGCGTTCCTGCGTCATCCCCATGTCGATGATGCGCGTGCGGTGGCGCTCAGGGTGGCCCAAACGGTCGGTCTGATCGAGCAAAAAGATGTCGAGGCCCGCAATCTGCCGATCGGGGCCTTGAAGCGGCTGGAAGTGGCACGCACGCTGGCCAGCGAACCCTCGATCCTGCTGCTGGACGAGGTGATGGCCGGACAGAACCAGAAAGACACGATGGGCATGGTGGAGTTGATCCGCGCCATTCGTGACACCGGCGTCACCATCATCGCCATCGAACATAACATGCAGGCGATCATGAGCCTGTCGGACCGGATTATCGTGATCGACTCTGGTCGCGTGATCGCCGAGGGTGATCCGCAGGAGGTGGTCCGCAACCGCAAGGTCATTGAAGCCTATCTCGGAGAGGATTTCGTCGATGCTCAAGGTTTCTGAGGTCAGGGCCGGTTACGGCCAGACGGTGATTTTGCAGGATATGTCGATCCATGTGGAGACGGGCGAAATCGTCACCATCATCGGCTCGAACGGGGCGGGCAAATCGACCCTGCTTCGGACCATATCGGGACTGGTGAAACCGACCGCCGGACGCATCAGCTTCGACGGGGTCGATATTACCGATATGGAACCCGCCGATATTGTCGGTATGGGGCTGGTGCAGGTGCCGGAGGCGCGGCAGCTGTTTCCGGTCATGACGGTGCGCGACAATATCCTGATGGGCGGCTATCACCCCAATGTGCGCGAGGGCTTGGCCTCGCGGCTGGAGCAGGTGCTCGATATTTTCCCCAGAGTGCGCGAACGGGTGGACCAGATGGCGGGTTCGCTGTCGGGTGGCGAGCAGCAGATGGTAGCGATTGCGCGCGGCTTGATGGCCTCGCCGCGCATGTTGATGCTGGATGAACCGTCGCTCGGTCTGGCACCGATCATTGTCGGGCAGATGTTCGATATTGTCGAAAAAATCCGCGGCATGGGCACCACGGTTCTGCTGGTCGAACAAAAGGCTTTCCACGCGCTCAAAATCGCCGAGCGGGCCTATGTGATCGAAAACGGCATGATCGTGCGCGAGAATACCGGTGTCGGCATGCTGTCCGATCCGCATGTCAAAACGGCCTATCTGGGAATTTAAGGGTGACGAGTATGGTTGAGGTAACAGGCCGCACGCGGATATGGGGCATATTGGCCGATCCGGTCGGCCATGTGAAAACCCCGCAAATGATCAATGCGGTGGCAGATGAGCGCGGTGTCGACGGTGTGATGATCCCGTTCCATGTCGCCCCCGCCGATCTGCCCGCTTTGGTCAAAGGCCTGAAGGGCATGAAAAGTCTGGGCGGCTTTGTCGTCACCGTGCCGCACAAGGGGGCAATCGTCGATCTGCTCGACGAGGTCAGCCCCTCGGCCCGCCTGATCGGTGCGGCCAATTGTGTGCGGCGCGAGGCCGATGGCCGTCTGGTCGGCGAGATGCTCGACGGGGTCGGTTTTGTCACAGGCCTGCGGCAGGCGGGGATCGAACCCAAGGGCCTGACGGCCTATCTGGCGGGTGCGGGTGGCGCGGCCAATGCCATAGCCTTCGCGCTGGTGGAAGCGGGCGTGACGCATCTGACCATTGCCAACCGCACAATCGCGAAAGTGGAGGATCTGATTGCCCGCTTGGCGAGCATCTATCCCGATGCCGATCTGCGCGTGGGCACGCGAGATCCCTCGGGGCATGATCTGGTGGTCAACGGCACCTCGTTGGGCTTGAAGGCAGGCGATGCCTTGCCATTTGATGCGCAACATCTGGTTGCGAGCCAGATTGTCGCCGAAGTGATCATGGATCCCGAAGAAACCGCTGTGATGGCGGCGGCCCGCGTTGTGGGCTGTCGGGTGCATCCGGGCAAGCCGATGCTGGCCTCGATGCGCTATCTTCTGGCCGATTTCATGGGTGTGCGATGAGCGGACAGGCCGATCTCGTAGGGCAGGCTGTTCTGGTTACCGGAGGCTGTTCCGGCCTCGGGCTGGCCATGGCGGAAACCTTCCTGCGGGCAGGTGCGCGGGTGGCGGTGTTCGACCGCACGATCCCCGACGGCTTTGCCAAAGCGCATCCCGAATTTTTGCTGATTACCGGAGATGTCACCGATCCCGAGAGCGTGCGCGAAGGGTTTGGCAAAGCCCAAATTTCCTTGGGGCGGCTTGATGCGGTGATTGCCAATGCCGGTGTGTCGCAAAACAAGCCGACGCTTGATCTCGATTTCGCCGAATGGCGGCGGGTGATGTCGATCAATCTCGACGGAGCTTTTCTGACCTGCCACGAAGCAGGACGTTTGATGGCGGCCAGCGGCGGCGGGTCGATCATCCTGACGGCGTCGATGTATGGCGTGGTTGCCGCACCCGAGAGGCTTGGCTATTGCGTGTCGAAAAGCGGCACGGTGATGATGACCAAAGCACTGGCCATCGAATGGGCGCAGCTGGGTATCCGCGTCAATGCGATTGCGCCGGGCTATGTGCGCACGCCCTTTGTCGAGGAACTGGTGGAGCAGGGACGGCTCGACCTCGCCAAACTGGAAAAGCGGACGCCGATGGGCCGTTTGATCACCCCCGAAGAAGTGGCCGATGCCGCCTGTTTCCTGATCTCGGATTCCGCGCGCGCCATAACCGGACAAATCATCGGCATTGACGGCGGCTGGACCGCTTACGGATATCTTTGAGGATCACCATGCCCAAACAGACCAGTCTTGCCCCCATGGCGCCATGGGTCGAAATCAAAACCACTCCTGCCGACTGGAAAAAGACCGATCCGGCTTTGCTCGGCGCGATGCTGTCGCAACTCCACATCATCCGCGCCTTCGAGGAAAAGGTGCTGGAACTGGCCGGCGAGGGGCTGGTGCATGGCCCCGCCCATTCCTCGATCGGGCAGGAGGGCGGAGCGGTCGGCTCCATCATCGGCTTGCGTCCGACAGATCAGGTCAACGGCTCGCATCGCGGCCACCACCAGTTTCTGGCCAAGGCCCTGACCTATCTGGCCCCCGGTCTGACCCCGATGAGCGAGCTTGATGATCCGCTCAACGACATGCTCTATCGCTCGCTGGCCGAGATCATGGGGCTGGAGCCGGGCTATGGCCACGGGCGCGGCGGCTCGATGCATCTGCGCTGGGCCGATGCCGGTGCCTTGGGCACCAATGCGATTGTCGGCGGCGGTGTGCCTTTGGCAGCGGGTGCGGCGATGGCCCACAAGCATGCGGGCACCGATGATGTGGCCGTGACCTATTTCGGCGACGGGGCGGTCAATATCGGGGCGACGCTGGAGACGATGAATCTGGCGGCGGCGTGGTCCTTGCCGATCATGTTCTTTATCGAGAACAACGGCTATGCGGTGGCCACCCGTGTCGATGAAGCCACGCGCGAAACGCGGCTGTCGGCGCGCGGTCTGGGCTTCGGGATTCCGTCGTGGAAGGTCGACGGCATGGATCCGCTGGCGGTGCATTTTGCCATGCAGGCCGCCTTGAAAGTGATGCGCAGCGGGGGCGGGCCGACCGTCATCGAAGCGGATGTCTATCGCTTCTTCCACCAGAACGGCCCCTTGCCCGGTTCGGCCTTCGGCTATCGCCCGAAAGCCGAGGAGGAGGAATGGAAGGCGCGTGATCCGCTCGAATGTGTCGCGCGCGAAATGATCGCTCGCGATTTGCTGAGCCGTTCCGATGTCGATGGCCTGCGCCAGCGTTGCTGTGACGCCATGGCGCGCCATACCGACCGGCTGGTCGAACCCGACGGCAACAAGCGTAAAATCCGTGCCGAAATGTGGCCCGACAAGGCCTTTGTCGATGTCGGGATCCGTGGTTCATTGCCCGATCTGGCAGCACGCAAAACCTACGAATTCGAGAGCCATGGCGGGGCCATGCGCCCGACCAAATTTGTCGATGCGATTGCCGATTGCCTGCATCTGCGCTTTTCCAAAGATGACGGGTTGATGGTGTTCGGCGAGGATGTCCACCGCTTGAAAGGCGGCACCAACGGGGCGACGCGCGGACTTGCGGCGGCGTTTCCGGGCCGCGTCATGGGCACACCGATCAGCGAAGCCGCCTTTACGGGTGTCGCGTGCGGTTTGGCGATGGACGGACGGTTCAGGCCGATCATCGAATTCATGTATCCCGATTTCATGTGGGTGGCGGCCGATGCGGTGTTCAACCAGATCGGCAAGGCGCGTCATATGTTCGGCGGCACCACCGATATGCCGTTGATCCTGCGCACCAAAATTGCCATGGGCACCGGTTACGGCTCGCAACACTCGCTTGATCCGGCAGGCATTTTTGCGACTTCGGCAGGCTGGCGGATTATCGCGCCCTCGACCCCGTTCGATTATGTCGGGCTGATGAACAGTGCTCTGGCGGGGAGTGATCCAGTGCTGGTGATCGAGCATGTCGATCTCTATCAGCGTGACGGGATGATCCCTGACGATCTTGATTATGTGATCCCGCTGGGACGGGCCAAGCGGGTGCGCGAGGGGCGGGCCATGACGGTGCTGACCTATTCCGCCATGGTGCATCGCGTGCGGGAAGCCGTCGATGCGCTGGGCGTGGATGCCGAGATCATCGATCTGCGCACGCTCGATTTCGCAAGTTTCGATTGGGACACGGTGGGCGAAAGCATCCGCAAAACCCATAATGTGCTGGTGGTCGAACAGGGCTCGGAAGGCACCAGCTATGGCGGGCGTCTGGCCGATAAAATCCAGCGTGATTATTTCGATTGGCTGGATCAGCCGGTCCAGCGCGTCCATGGCAAGGTGGCCTCTCCCACCATTTCCAAAGTGCTCGAACGCGCGGCCTTTGCCTCGATGGCCGAAGCGGCCCACGGCATTGCCCGTGTGATGGCCGACAAAGGCGAGCCGCTCGATCCGGCCCTGCTGGCAGGGCTGTCATGACAAACGATCATATGGCAGGCCTGTATGCTCTATTGGGTGACAAAGGTCTGCTGACCGATCCGGCAGAGATGGCGGGCTATGCGATTGACTGGCGCAAGCTGTTTCCCGGCAAGCCGCTGGCGGTCGCGCGGCCCTCGACCACGCAGGAGGTCAGCGCGGTGATGGCCTATTGCCACCGGCACTCCGTTGCAGTGGTGCCGCAAGGCGGCAATACCGGCATGGCGGGCGGCGCGGTGCCCGATACCAGCGGGCGCGAACTGGTGCTGTCGCTGGCACGCATGAACCGCTTGCGCGGGATTGATCCGGTCGGCATGACGCTGGAGGCGGAATCGGGCGTGGTGCTGCAAACCGCGCAAGAGGCGGCAGCCGATGTGAACCGCCTGTTGCCGATCAGCCTTGCGGCCGAAGGATCGGCCACCATCGGCGGGGTGATTTCCACCAATGCGGGCGGCGTCAATGTGCTGCGCTACGGCATGGCGCGCTCGATGGTGCTGGGGCTGGAAGTGGTGTTGCCCGACGGACGCGTGGTGGATGGCCTGCGCCAGTTGCGCAAGGACAATGCCGGTTATGACTGGAAGCAGATTTTCATCGGCACCGAAGGCACGCTCGGCATTGTCACCGCTGCCGTGTTGCGCTTGATGCCGCGCCCGACCCACCGTTTGACCGCACTTGTGAGCGTGCCCGATCCGCAAGCGGCACTGGATTTTCTGGTGCTGGCCCAAGACGCGCTCGGCGACACGATTTCGGCTTTCGAACTGATATCGGGGTTTTCAATCGGGCTGGTCCACAAGCATTTCGGCCTGTCCTGTCCGGTGGCTGCGGGGCAGTGGTATGTGCTGATCGAGGCCGGTGCGACGCTGTCGGGCCTGCGCGAGGCGGTGGAAACGTCCTTCGAGAACGCCTTCGGGCAGGGCTGTGTGCTGGACGGCACCATTGCCGAAAGCGACCGGCAATCGGCCGATCTGTGGATGCTGCGCGAGCGCATCACCGAATCCGAGGCCAAGGAAAGCAAAAGCGTCAAACATGACGTGTCAATCCCCATTCCCTCGATCCCGCAATTTCTGATCGAGGCAGGGCAGGCACTGGACAGGCATGCCGCAGGTACACGGGTGAACTGCTTCGGGCATCTGGGCGACGGCAATCTGCATTACAATGTGCTGATCGACGGGCATGATCCGCATGCGATCAACCGCATTGTCCATGATGTGGTGGACCGGTTCGGCGGCAGTATTTCGGCCGAACACGGGATAGGCCAATATCGGGTCGACGAATTGGCGCTCAGGCGCTCCCCATCCGAGCAGGAGCTGGCCCGCTTGATCAAAACGGCGATTGATCCGATGGATCTGATGAATCCCGGCAAAGTTCTGTCGCGTAGGGAACCGAGATGATGACGACGGCCACGGGTGAAGAGTTTGATTTTGTCATTGTCGGCGGCGGCACCGCCGGATGCGTGCTGGCCGATCGCCTGACCGCCAATGGCCGCCACCGCGTGCTGATGCTGGAAGCAGGCGGGCGCGACAACGGCTTCTGGATTCCGATCCCTGCGGGTTTCTCGAAATTGCTGACCGGCGCGCGCTATAACTGGCGGTTTGAAACGGAAGCCGAGGACAACACGCTCAACCGCCGCATCGTCGTGCCGCGCGGCAAGGGGCTTGGCGGTTCCAGCCTGATCAACGGCATGATCTTTGTGCGCGGACAGCCGCAGGATTATGACGGCTGGGCGCAATCGGGCGCGCGCGGCTGGTCGTGGGACGATGTGCTGCCCTATTTCAAAAAGCTCGAACGCTATGACGGCGGCGATGCCGATATGCGTGGCCGCGACGGCCCGATGTCGATCGAACAGGTCAAACTCCGCCCCGCCATTGCCGAAGCCTTTATCGCGGCGGGTCAAGAGGCGGGCTATCCGCGCAACGAAGATTATAACGGCCGCGATCAGGAAGGGTTCGGCTATTATCAGGTGACGCAGAAAAACGGCAAGCGCTGCAGCGCGGCCGATGCCTATTTGCGCGATGCCGAACAGCGGCCCAATCTGGTGGTGCGCTGCCATGCCCATGTCACCCGCCTGTTGCTGGAAGGCCGGCGCGTTACCGGTGTGGAATACAGGATTGGCGACAGGCTCCATTCGGTGGCCGCAGGGCGCGAAGTGATCATGGCGGCGGGCGCCGTGCAAAGCCCGCAAATTCTGGAATTGTCGGGCATCGGCGATCCGGCGCATCTGCGCGGGATCGGCATTGATGTGCGCCATGCTTTGACCGGTGTCGGCAACAATTACCGCGACCATTTCTGCACCCGCATGAATTGGCGGGTCAAGCTGCCGGTCACACTCAACGAGCAGGCGCGCGGCCCGAGATTGGCTTTGGCGGTGGCCCAATATTTTGCGACCCGCACGGGGATCCTGACGCTCGGCACGGGGCTGGTGCACGCCTTTATCAAAACGCGGCCGGAACTGGCCTCGCCCGATATCCAGTATTTCTTCATGCATGCCAGCTACGCCAATGCCGCCGACCGCACGCTCGACCGCCAACCCGGCATGACCATCGGCGTGGCGCAGTTGCGGCCTGACTCGGTCGGCTCCATCCACGCCAAATCCGCCGATCCCGATATGATGCCCGCGATCAAGCCGAATTTCCTGTCGGCCTCGGGCGATGCCGAATCTCTGATCGAGGGCATGCGGGCGGCGCGCCGCATCATCACCCAACCGGCAATGGCCGCCTATCACGATTACGAGATGAGCCCGGGCGCACAGGTCCAAACGGATGCCGAATGGCTCGATTTCGCGCGAAGCAACGGCCAGACCATCTATCACCCGATCGGCACCTGCAAGATGGGCACCGATCCGCAAGCCGTCGTCGACCCCGACCTCAAAGCCCATGGGCTTGCGGGTTTGCGCATTGTCGATGCTTCGGTGATGCCGCTGATGGTGTCGGCCAATACCGAGGCGGCGGTTCTGATGATTGCCGAAAAGGGGGCCGATCTGATCTTGCGCGATGCGCAATAAGGCTTGGTCACACCACCAGACAGGCCGGATCGATCGAACGGCCGTTGAGCAGATCGATCACCGTGAGGGCGGCGATGGCATTGGTGCGCGCCAGCCCTTCCTCGCTTGACCCTGCGGCATGGGCCGAGGCGATGACATGCGGATGGGCCAGCAAGTGTTTGACGGTCGCATCTGTCAGATCAGGCTCGTTCTCGAACACGTCAAGGCCCGCTCCGCCGACTTGCCCCGATTGAAGGGCTTCGAGCAAAGCGGGTTCGTCGATCAAGCCGCCGCGTGCCGTGTTGATCACAAAAGCCCCGCGCTTGAGGGTGGCCAGCGTGTTACGGTTGAGCATGTGTCTGGTTTGCGGGGTCATTGGCAGATGCAGGCTCACATAGTCGCTATTGGCCAGCAGTTCGGGCAGATCGACAAAGCGCACGCCCAGAGCTTTTGCAGCCTCATGGTCGGGGAAAGGGTCATAGGCCAGAATGGTCGCATCAAAGCCTTTGACCCGCTTGGCAACTTGGCGTGCAATGCGGCCGAAGCCGATCAATCCGACCGTCTTTTCAAACAATTCGGTGGTGACGATGGTTGACCACCGCCCCGCTTGCAGCAGCGCGTGCCCGTCATTGAGATGCTTGGCCAGTCCCAGAAACATCGCCAGAGCATGATCGGCCACCGAGGCCTCGTTGCCGCCTGCTGCAATGGTGACATGGCGTCCCAGCGCGCGCGCCGCCTCGATATCGACATTGTTATAGCCGACGCCGCGCCGCGCGATCACTTTGAGCGCGGGATGGGCTTCGATGATGCTGCGCGTCACAGGCACGGTGCCGACAATCCAGCCATCGACCCCGTCGAGCAGACCATTGAGGGTTGCCACATCCAGCACATCATCCTGCACATCGTCGGGCAGGGCGGTTCTGACCACCGTGCAGCCATGATCGCGCAGCAGTTGGAAGGCTTTTTCGTCAAAAAAGCGTGTGGACACAAGGACTTTGAAGGGCATTGAAGTTTCTCTGAAGGCTCACTGCTGGATCGTGCGTCCTTTGGTGCGAAAGGACGCAACCGGTTATAAAAGCTCGCAAAGCGAAGCGAAAGGCTCAATCGGCATGTGTCCCATGCGTGCGCGGATAGGCGTTGACCCTGGCGGAGGACCAATGCTCGAGGCTATCGGGATCGGCATCGAAAATTTCGACCAGCAGGGGATGGCATTGCGCGACATCGCCCGAATGGGTCTCGCTGCAATCGCCGCCGGGGCAGGCCGACAGTGCGCCCAACAGGTCGATTTCTGCAATGAATTCAATGTAATCACCCGGCCGCACCGGACTGGCTTTCATGAAATATTGATGGGTATCGCGGGTAAAGCCCGTGCACATGAACACGTTCAAGACATCATGCACATGCTTTTCGGCCTCGGCCAGACCGAGGCCGGTGGCTTTGGACAAAGCGCGGGTGAGGTTGGAATGGCAGCAATGATGGTAATCGGTGCCGCGCAACAACCGGTTGGTATAGGGATCGCAACGGGTGCCGATCACGTCATGGATGCCGCCGCCATGCTCGTCGAACCCGTACCAGCCCAGTGTATCATGGGTGATGGTGGCCATGGGGCGCAAAAATGGCAGAGTGCTCCAGAGCCTGTGTCCCGTGGTGACATGGGTGGCGTGCAGCGCACGGGTTTTGCCGCTGAAAAAGCGTTCGGACAGATCATGCCTGTTCCACAGATTGAGGTCGCCGACCTGTGGCCCTTCGATGCTGCGGATGCGGAAGAACTGTCCGGCACTGACCTCGAAACATGCGGCATCGCGTGGTGCTACGATCACCTCGGCGACCTTGTTCAGCGTGGCGCTGGCTGCGTTGTAAAGCGCCATATCGGGGACGGGCAGGGTCTCGACATCATAGCAAATCACCGGCTTGATGGCGCGGCGGGCGGCGGCATCTTCGGGGGCTGGCACTGTCGTCATGGTCGGCTCCTGATTGTGTGTTCGGATATCACAGACGTGCTTTGGTGCTGCGGGGGGTGGCCAGCAGCAGGCTGGTTTCACTGGCAATAATGCCGGGGATCAGCCGAATGTGCCGCAAGATACGGTCGAAGTCGACCAGACTTTGCGCGCCTAGCATGACCACCAGATCCCATTTGCCGTTGGTGGTGTGAATCTCGGCGATTTCGGGAAAGCCGCTGAGCTGGCTGATCACCTTGTCGGCGACATGCCCCTCGATCTCGATCATCATCACCCCGCGCACCGGCAGATCGACGGTGTCCGAGCGCAGGATCACCGTGAAGCCGATGATATCGCCCGATTGTTTCAACCGCTCGATATGGCTGCGCACGGTGGCCCGCGAGGTGCCCAGATCGGCCGCCAGATCGGACAAAGAACGGCGGGAATCGTGCCTGAGCAAAGTGATCAATCGTGTATCGAGTGCATCCATGGTCTTTCCAATATGATCAATACTGCTTCCATTATGATTAATTCTAACATCAATCTATTCAATTTGGCTTCTGTTTTCTGCCGCTCTTAGCGGATTTAATGCCCCCTTTCTGATGCAGGGCGGGAGGATGGTGTGATGGTCCAACAAGGCAGGGCGGTTTGGGGTGCGGCAGCGGACGGGCAACGCAGGCATGTGTTGGCTTTGCCGTTCGGTCATGGGGCAGGCCGGCAAGGCTGCGCCAAGGGACCGGATGCGCTGATCGCAGCGGGGCTTTGCGCGGCACTGGATGCCTGTGGGGGCTCTATCGAAACGCTGGCTTTGCCGTGGGATCAGCCCGCGCACCGTCTTGACCATCCCAATCCGGCATTGAAATCACTGGCTTTGGTGCGGGCTGCAACACAGGCCATCAACCAGCGGGCTTTCGAGATCAGCGCCGATTCCTGTCCAGTGTTTGTCGGCGGTGACCATGCGATTGCCGCAAGCACTCTGCCCGCCATGGCGCGGCGGGCCAAAGCGCTTGGCAGGCCGTTGTTTGTGCTCTGGCTGGATGCCCACCCCGATTTCCACACGCTCGACACCACCGGCAGCGGCAATCTGCACGGCGTGCCTTTGGCCTATGCGACAGGGCAACAGGGCTTTACGGGTTATTTTCCGGCACTGGACCATCGGATAGATCCGTCACGCCTGTGCATGCTGGGAATCCGCTGTATCGATGAGGCCGAAAGTCGCTTGCTGGCGCACTCGCCGATCACACTGCACAGGATGGAGGCCATTCGATCCGGCGGCATTGATGGATTGATCGAGCCGTTTCTGGAACGGGTGCGTCGCGCAAACGGTTTGCTGCATGTCAGTTTCGATGCCGATTGTCTCGACCCCGCGTTTGCGCCTGCGGTCGGCACGCCGGTGCAAGACGGGTTGACGCTTGTCGAGGCCGAATTGTTGATGGATCGGCTCGGGGCCAGCGGTTTGGTCTCCAGTCTCGATCTGGTCGAATTCAACCCCGATCTGGACGAGCAGGGCCGCACGGCCCGGGTGCTGGTCGATCTGGTCGCCCGCCTGTTTGCGCCTGCGCAAAAGGGTTTCAGCGCACAGGCCGCTTAGTGGATCAAATCGGCAGGAAACCGTCGCTTTTGACCTCTTCCATCACCACATAGGTGCGGGTTTCGCGCACGCCGGGAAATTGCGCCACCACTTCGCCCAGAAATCCGCGATAGGCCGCCATATCGGCCACCCGTGTTTTGAGCAGATAATCAAAGCCGCCTGCCACCATATGACATTCGAGCACTTCGGGGGATTTTTGGGCAGCGGTGGCAAACAGATCGAACACATCCGGCGTGGTGCGGTCCAACAGCACTTCGACAAACACCAGCAGCCCGCGTCCGAGTCGATGCGGATCGAGCGTGGCGCGGTATCCGGTCAGATAGCCCTCCCGCGTCAACCGCTTGACCCGCTCGGAGGCGGCGGTCGGTGACAGGCCGATGCGCTCGGCCAGTTCGACATGGCTCAAACGACCGTCGCGTTGCAACAGGTCGAGAATCCGGCGGTCGAGGCGGTCAATCGGGTCATCACTCGGCATGGCTGTCCTGCTATTCTTTGTATTTCACTATAAAACTATATAAATTTAGTGATTATCACTTATTTATAGCAAAATAAGCGCATGTCATCCCTGAATTTTTCGATAATTTTGTATGATCCGAATTCACAACAGGGTTTTGCCATGGCCTCGCACTCATTCGTCCCGTTTCGTGCCGCCTATGCCGGAGATGACGCGCTGTTTGCCGCCCGCTGGCTGGCGCATCCGGCGCGCAGTGTTGCGAAGGAAAACGCCATAGACGCCTTGGGCCAGCAGTTGATTGCCGCGATCCGCGATACGGGGCACGGCGTCGGCGGGGTCGAGTATTTGCTGCATGCCTATGCGCTGTCGACCCCCGAAGGGCTGGCACTGATGGTACTGGCCGAAGCCTTGTTACGCGTGCCCGACCACCTGACCGCCGAAAAACTGATCGAGGACAAGTTGGGGCAGGGCGATTTCCTGCATCATGAAAGCCCCGTCGGCCCCTTGATGGTGCAGGCCTCGGCCTGGGCCTTGGGTCTGTCGGCGCGGGTGATCCGGCCGGGGGAGACGCCGGACGGTCTGTTGTCGCAACTGGGCAAGCGCATCGGCCTTCCGGCTTTGCGGCTGGCGGTGCGTCAGGCCATGCGGTTGTTGGGACAGCATTTCGTGCTGGGCCAATCCATCGGCGAGGCCCTGAGCCGTGCCGACAGCGCGGAGGGGCGGATGTTCCGCTATTCCTATGACATGCTGGGCGAAGGGGCGCGCAATTTTGAGGATGCCAGCCATTACCGCGCCTCCTACCATGCCGCCATACAGGCGATCGGCAAGGCGGCGGGCCGCAAGGCTCTGCCCGACCGGCCCGGCATTTCGGTCAAATTGTCTGCCCTGCATCCGCGTTACGAGGCGACGGCCCATGCACAGGTGATGGCCGAACTCTGCCCGATCGTGCTTGATCTGGCGCGGGCGGCCAAGGCCCATGATCTGAATTTCACGATCGATGCCGAGGAGGCCGACCGGCTCGAATTGTCGCTTGATGTGGTCGGGACGGTGTTTGCCGATCCGTCTCTGGCGGGCTGGAGCGGGTTCGGTCTGGCGATTCAGGCCTACCAAAAACGGGCGATGGCGGTGATCGACTGGTGCGATGCGCTGGCGCAGCGGCTTGACCGAACCATGATGGTGCGTCTGGTCAAAGGGGCCTATTGGGATACAGAGGTCAAGCGCGCACAAGAACGGGGTTTGGCGGATTTTCCGGTGTTTACCCGCAAGGCGATGACCGATCTGGCCTATGAGGCCTGTGCCCGCCGGTTGCTGGCGGCGCGTCCGCGCCTCTATCCGCAATTTGCTACCCATAACGCGCTCACGGTTGCCACGGTGCTGGCCGATGCGGGAGGCTATGACGGGTTTGAATTCCAGCGGTTGCACGGCATGGGTGATACACTCTATCGCCATTTGCTGACCTTGCACCCGCAACTGGCGTGCCGGACCTATGCGCCGGTCGGGGGCTATCGGGATTTGCTCGCCTATCTGGTGCGCCGCCTGCTCGAAAACGGAGCCAATTCCTCGTTCGTCTCGATCTCGGCCGATGCATCGGTGCCGGTCGAAACCCTGTTGCGCAGGCCGCAGGCGCTGATCGGTTCACCCGATCAGGCCCGCCACCGCTCGCTCGCTCTGCCTGCCGATCTCTATGGGGCGGGACGGCGCAATTCATCCGGTGTCGAATTCGGCCACGAGGCCAGTCTCAATGCCTTGCTGGCCGAGGTCAAAACCGGTGCGGCCCTTGCCCCGCGCGAGGCATCCCCGCTCGTCAATGGCATCATACAGTCCGGACAGGTGCGGGTATTGACCAGCCCGCAAGACTGCAGTGTCACCTCCGGCGAGGTCAAAGAGGCTAGTGCGGAGATGGCGCGCCACGCCATGCAGGCGGCAGCAAAAGGATTTATGCGCTGGCAACAGGTGCCCGTGGGCCAACGCGCCGATATCATGCGGCGGGCGGCCGATCTTCTGGAACACCGGCGCGGGTTGTTTTTGTCGCTGTTGCAGCGCGAGGCGGGCAAGACGCTTGACGATGCTTTGGCAGAACTGCGCGAGGCCGTCGATTTTTGCCGCTATTATGCCCAAGAAAGCGAGCGCAGTCTGGCCCATGAACAAGTAACGCCCGGCCCGACCGGCGAGAGCAACCGCTTGCGCCTGCGTCCGCGCGGTGTGTTTGTGGCGATCAGCCCGTGGAATTTCCCTCTGGCGATCTTTTTGGGACAGGTGGTTGCCGCACTGATGGCGGGCAATGCGGTGGTGGCCAAGCCCGCCGAACAGACCCCGCTGGTGGCCTTTGCCGCGACCCGACTGCTGATCGAAGCGGGGGTAGAGCCCTCGGCCCTGCATCTGGTGCCGGGCGATGGCTTGATCGGGGCCGAGCTGGTCAGGCACAGTTCGGTGGCGGGTGTGGTCTTTACCGGATCCACCCACACGGCGCGCCTGATCAACCAGAGCCTTGCGGGCAAAGAAGGCCCGATCGTGCCGCTGATTGCCGAAACCGGCGGCATCAATGCCATGCTGGTCGATGGCACGGCTTTGAACGAACAGGTGTGCGACGATGTGGTCGTCTCGGCTTTCCGTTCGGCTGGGCAACGTTGTTCGGCGCTGCGCTTGCTCTGCGTGCAGGAGGACGTGGCCGACAGTCTGCTGGGTATGATCAAGGGCGCGGTCGAGAGCCTGCATCTGGGCGATCCCGAGCGGATCACCACCCATATCGGGCCGGTGATCGATGGCGGGGCCAAGGCCCATATCATGGCGCAGATTGAGACGCTCGGGCAGCATGGCCGTCAGGTCTATGCCGGAGAGGCACCGCGTCAGGGATCGTTCGTGGCCCCGCACCTGTTCGAAATCGACAGCATCGGGCAGGCAAACGAGGAAATCTTCGGCCCCGTGCTGCAAATCGTCCGCTTCAAGGCGGATGCGCTGGATGCTGTGCTGGAGGCTTTGGCAGGGCTTGGTTACGGGCTGACCCTCGGCATCCATTCGCGCATCGACAGCGTGATCGAGAAGGTCACCAAAACCCTGCCGATCGGCAATTGCTACGTCAACCGCAACATGATCGGCGCGGTGGTGGGCACGCAACCCTTCGGCGGGTGCGGCCTGTCGGGCACCGGCCCGAAAGCGGGCGGCCCGCATTATCTCCTGCGCTTTGTGACCGAGCAGACCATCACCATCAATACTGCAGCCGCGGGCGGCAATGCCGATCTGATGGCGACGGTGGATTGAGCGGACTACCTCAAGCCGTCGGCAAACGGGTCGCGCGGATCACGCAGCAATGTCGCCTCGCCGACCACATAGGCGCGGCCACGGATGGAGGGGATCACCTGATCCTGTTCCATCCGGTAGCTGGCAATGAAGCGGCTGCCGATAATGCTTTCCTGCACCCAATCCTGACCGGGCGGCAATTTGCCGTCCGCGGCCAGACAGGCCAGTTTGGCACTGGTGCCGGTGCCACACGGCGAGCGGTCATAGGCGCCGCCAGAGCACAGCACATAATTGCGGCTATGGCCTTCGGGCGAGGCAGGCGGGCCGAAAAACTCGATATGGTCGACCGGCTCGCCATTGGTGCCGGTAATACCTTGGGCGGCGAGCGCATCCGATACCGCTTGCGCGGCCTGGGTCAGCGCGTTGATATGGCCCATCTCGAGCACGAAGGGTGATTGCTGCACCAGAAAGAACCAGTTGCCGCCATAGGCGACATCGCCGGTGACAGGACCGAGGCCCGGCACGTCGACGGTGACATCTTTGTGCGTGCGATAGCTGGCAACGTTTTCGATCAGCACCTCGTTGCGGTCGATCAGCTCGACCGAGACAACACCGACCGGCGTTTCGAACCTGTGCGTGCCCGGCCCGATCCGCCCCATATGCGCCAGCGTGACGGCGGTGCCGATGGTGCCATGCCCGCACATGCCGAGATAGCCGCCATTGTTGAAGAAAATCACCCCCGCTGCGCAGCTTTTGTCAAACGGTTCGCACAGCAAGGCCCCGACTAGCGCATCATAGCCGCGCGGCTCGTTGACCGCGAAGGTCCGCACATGGTCATGATCGCGCATCATGCGTTGCAACCGCTCCGACAGCGGGCCCGAACCCAAATCCGGACCCCCTTCGATAATCAGGCGGGTGGGTTCGCCCTCGGTATGGGAATCAATGACCTTCATGGTGCGCGCCTTCAAGCCGACCAGCTCTGATACCAGTTTTTGAACAGGGTCAACTGGTCACGGGCATAGGTCTGCTGGCTGGGGGTCAACTGGTCGGTCTTGTTGAAATGCAGGTTGTATTCGGCATGGCCTTCCAGCACCAACAGATATTTGTAGAACAGCACCAGATCGACCCCTTCATCGAAGGAGGACAGCATGGCCAGAGCCTGCTCGAGCTCCAGTGCCTGACGGCGGGCGGCGGCATCGCCCGCGGCGGCTTTCTCGCAGAGCGAAACCAGATGCAGCACTTCCTTGGGCAGCACATTGCCGATGCCGGTAATGGCCCCGACCGCGCCGCAATTGACATAGCCGTGGAACACCTGCGTATCGACGCCGACCATCAGCGTGACGCTGGCATCGTGGCCGGTAATATGTTCGGCGGCATAACGCAGCGAGGCTGCACCGCCGAATTCCTTGAAGCCGATCAGATGCGGATAGCGCTTGCGCAGATCGAAGAACAGATCGGCCTTGGTTTCAAAGCCGTAATAGGGGCTGTTATAGATCACCGAGGGCAGATCGACGGCGGCTTCCAGCACTCCTTCGAAATGGGCGCGCTGTGCGGCCACCGAGGAGCCGCGCGACAGCACGCGCGGGATCACCATCAAGCCGCCGGCCCCGACCTTTTTGGCATGGGCGGCCAGCGCGCTGGCCCGTTGCGGGTTCTGTGCGCCGGTACCGACAATGACCGGAACTCCCGCTTTGACCAGATGCTCGACCCCTTCCATCCGCTGTTCGTCGGTCAACAGGGGCCAGTCTCCCATCGAGCCGCAATAGACAACGCCATTCATGCCGTCAGCCATCATCTTTTTGCCCATCTTCACGAGGGCGGCGAAATCGGGGCTGCGGTCGGCCTTGCAAGGGGTCATCAAAGCAGGGACAACGCCCTTGAAAATGGAAGAAGACATCAAACTGGTTCCTTGGGTGTTGGTATCGGAAAGCGGCACATCAGGGTACCTTGAGAGTACCTTGGTGTTCTTGTGCCCTCAGGATGATCGGTAATGGATTGATTGTCTATTGAAGATCGCTCTCAAAACACATGTTCGGCAAAGAATATCTTATAGTCAAATTGAGCATAATTCCGATATCGCGCCGCAGTATGATTTTGCGTGCGCACAATGTGTCCCGTGATACGTGGCGGGGCGCGGCACATCAAAAAACCGTGGCCAAAGCCACGGTTCAATTCTTGTGCGAGGGGTTTTCAGGCCGTATCAGGCTTTCAGCTTGGCGGCGATGGTTGCCACATGCTTGCCCTGGAAGCGTGCGCCTGCCAGCTCGTTGTCGGAAGGCTGGCGCGAACCGTCGCCATTGGCAATGGTGGTTGCACCATAGGGGCTGCCGCCGGTGACAGCGGAATTGTCCATCTGGCCCGCGAAGGAATAAGGCAGGCCGACAATCACCATGCCGTGATGCAGCAGCACGGTGTGGGTGGACAGGATGGTGCTTTCCTGACCGCCATGCTGGGTGGCACTGGAAGCAAACACGCTGCCGACTTTGCCGATCAGCTTGCCCTGAAACCACAGGGCGCCGGTCTGGTCGAGGAAGTTTTTCATCTGGGCGGGCATATTGCCGAAACGGGTCGGCACACCGATGATGATGGCGTCGTATTCGGGCAGTTCATCGACGGTGGCAATCGGGGCGGCTTGGTCGAGCTTGAAATGGATGCTCTTGGCCACGTCTTCGGGCACCAGTTCGGGCACGCGCTTGATGACGGCTTCGGCACCGGCCTCGCGCACGCCTTCGGCCACTGCCGTGGCCATGGTTTCGATATGGCCATAGCTCGAATAATAGAGAACCAGAACTTTTGTCATGGAAACATTCCTTTTTCTGTATGAAATCACGGTCAGGCGAGGTCGAACATCAGACATTCGGTTTTGTCGTCACAGGAGACGAGGGTTACAAGATCCTCGTTTTCGAGAGCCACGGCATCTCCGGCATGTAAATCGGTGCCGTTGACCTGCAAATGCCCCCGCATCAACTGAACCCAAACCTTGCGTCCGGCGTCAACCGC
>Ga0214921_10002901_pt1 | contig 27061 bp, 51 predicted proteins | sample LL1505_MetaG_FD_177992 | JGI IMG/M metagenome (GOLD analysis project Ga0214921, IMG submission 177992) | Freshwater microbial communities from Lake Lanier, Atlanta, Georgia, United States - LL-1505 | ecosystem: Environmental > Aquatic > Freshwater > Lake | place: USA: Georgia | collected... | reverse complement strand
TAATGGCTCGTCCAAAAACTTTGACCAATAGTGTAGATGTTATTCGTGCTTCGACCCGTGTTGGTAATAAATTTGACATGGTGTTGATTGCTGCTGCCCGTGCTCGCGAACTGCGGCGTGGTGATGCAAGGCGGGTAAATACCGACAACGGTCCGATTGTTACAGCACTTCAGGAAATTGAAGCAGGATTAGTTGGTCGTGATTATTTGAAAAAAATTCGCACACCTGTAGCAAAGAATAAGTAAATGTTCATATGCCCCTATAGCTCAGCTGGCCAGAGCAACTGATTTGTAATCAGTAGGTCCCGTGTTCGAATCATGGTGGGGGCACCAAAATAATGCATCTGTAGTTTAATGGTAAAATAGCGGATTTCCAATCCTCGGTCGAGAGTTCGATTCTCTCCAGATGCTCCATAACGCAAGGAAAATTATGCCACAAAAAATCTTAATTATGGGACTACCCGGTTCAGGTAAAACCTTTATGGCTCAAGCACTAAAGACTTATCTTGAAGAAAACAGCAACATTAATACCATTCCTTATGAACGAATGATCAGTATGGAAATTCCTCCAACAGATTTTCGTGCCACAGTGAATTGGTTTAATGCCGATGACGTTCGCCAGCGTTACAATGATTGGGATTTTAGTCGAGAAGGACGCATTAGACAAAGTATTCGCATGGCTAGGTTTGCACTGGAATCCACCGGTGATTATGCTATCTGTGATTTTGTTGCTCCACTTCCTGAAATGAGGAACAACTTCAAAGCCGATTGGACCATTTGGATGGATACTATTGCTGCCGGCCGATACGAGGACACCAATAAGGCTTTTGTTCCACCGGATGTTTATGACTTTCGTATCACTGAACAAAACTGTGAAAAATGGTCAGAATTTATTGGAGATCATATACTATACAATCGTCGCCGTCCTGTATTCAACTGGCAAAAAGAAACTGTTCAAATGTTGGGCAGATGGCAACCGTGGCATGCCGGGCATCGTGCCCTATTTGAACGAGCCATTGCCAAAACTGGGCAGGTAGTTATTCAAATCCGTGATTGTCAGGGATGGCAGGGTAGTAATCCATTTACTATTGAACAAGTTAAAGATTATATTCGTAGAGATTTAGATCCCCTGTATCAAGGTCAATATGAAATAATGACAGTTCCAAATATTGTTAATATTACCTATGGTAGAGATGTTGGATATAAGATTGAGCAAGAAACATTTGATGACGCTATACACAATATATCAGCGACTAAGATTAGAAAAGAACTTGGATTGAAATGAACAAGTATCATGTTAGATTCAACACCAAACATAATGGATCTGATTTAGTTTGGAGAATTTTTGAAAATGGTGTTGAACATCTGGCTACCGATGTAAGATTGATTGGAGAAACCTTTACAGAATGCACAGAAGAACATGGGCAAACTAAATGGAATATAGCCTGCTATGGAAGATTAGTTTGGGTTGACCGTGCTGCTGTAATAGTTACTGAAAAAGATTAGCGAAGAATTAGGACCTTAACTCAGTTGGTAGAGTGTTTGCCTTACACGCAAAATGTCATCGGTTCGAACCCGGTAGGTCCTACCAAACAACTCTCTATGGCGTAACCTGGCAGCGTACCTGGTTTGGGACCAGGCGGTGAAAGTTCAAATCTTTCTAGAGAGACCAAGTTGACAACACTGTCAATATCACTTATAATATATAACGTAAATAACAGAACCAGAGAAGATCATGCCAGCAACCTATCTAGTCAGTGATACACATTTTGGACACGCAGGAGTCTGTCGCTTCATGCAGGCCGACGGCGTGACCAAACTGCGTCCATGGACCGATCCTGATGAAATGGACGAAGAAATGATTCGTCGGTGGAATGACCGTGTTCGTCCAAAGGACAAAGTATATCATCTTGGCGATGTGATAATTAACCGCAAAGCATTTCCTACTCTGGCCAGGCTAAATGGGGACAAGGTGCTGATTCGTGGTAATCACGATATTTTCACTGATGACGAATATCGACGATATTTTAGAGCCATTAGGGGTTGTCATGTTCTCAATGGCATGATACTGACTCACATTCCCATCCATCCAGAAAGCCTGGGTAGGTTTGGCGTTAATATACATGGCCACCTCCACTCTAATCGTGTTATGGTAAAAACTCGTTACGGTAATACCGAATACTTTGATGAACAGATTGATGTGCGTTATCACAGTGTTTGCGTAGAACAGACCGACTTTGCCCCAATACTGTTTGAAGACGTTATCAAACGTATTACAGCAGAAGGTGGTACTGTAGGCTTTCGTAATGGCAATGGACCTGTTGTGGATTAACTATGGAAGATTCAATTAACACACTATTAATGATTTATATTGCAATGATGATTCCAATTGCATTGGCATTGGCTCTTGTTCTCAAAAAGAATCGCAATCTTTAATTGCTGATGCTGATGGGTCAAAGAGATAATTAACAGAATGAACACGTTACATATATTAACCAGTCCTAAAAGTCCTGTTAATATTCTCAACAGAATCGATCCTTTCAGCATAGCAGCAATTAAGTTTATTGAACACATGACCCAGCGTGGCTGGCGATGTATTCACTATGGTATAGCAGGTTGCGATGCTCCATGTGAAACTGTTGTTTGTCTTGACGATTCTGGCGAAGATAATAATTTTAAAATTGCAGAATATAATCGTCGGGCAGGACAGGCAATTGCCCAGAGAAAGCAGCCCGGTGATCTCATCATGTGTTTTCACGGTTGGGAGAATCGTGCGGCATCCGAGGCCAATAATGACCTATTGGCCGTAGAACCCAGCATAGGTTATGATACCAGAGCGGTGTGGGCCCCTTATAGAGCCTTTACCAGCTATGCTCAAATGCATATGTATTATGGTCAGAATGATATGTTAATGAATCCTTCGTGGTTTGATACTGTTATTCCAAATGCTTTTAGTCCTGAAGAATTCACATTTAATGATAAAAAAAGCGATTATGTTCTGTATTTCGGTCGAGTAATTGCAGAGAAAGGTGTGCATATTGCTATTCAGGCCACTGAGAGAACAGGACATAAATTAATTGTAGCAGGACCTGGCGACCTCGTACATTTAGGATATCACCAAATCCCCGATCACGTTACTGCGGTAGGTCTCTGCGATGCTGATCAAAGACGCGAATTAATGAGCAATGCCTGCGCCATAATCGGCCCAACCTACTATGTTGAACCATTTGGTAATATGGTTGCCGAAGGATACTTTAGTGGAACTCCTGCCATTACTTCAGATTGGGGCGGATTTACCGAAACTGTAATACACGGAGAAACTGGTTTCCGCTGTAGAGAAATGAGAGAATTTGTTGAAGCATTAAATTGCATTGACAAAATTGATCCACATCGTTGCAGAGAGTGGGCAATGTCCAAATATGAAGCAGGTGTAGTACACGATCAATTTGATCGATACTTTAGAAAAATACAAGAAAAGAACTTTTATAGATAATGAAAAAAGCATTCATAGTTACCAGCAGTATTGAAGTTGATAACAACTACCCGCTAAGTTATAGTCAAACTAGAAGTTACTTTTCCACGGACGAACGTCTAAGACAAACAGTAATGACCGTATCTAGCATAGATACTGTTAGTCCAACAGATACACAGATCTATATTGTAGATACCAGCGAAAATTATCATCTTTACGAAAACTTTTTTGGTTGGCAACCTAACGTCAAATACATCAGTATTCGAAAAGAATTCCCGGAAATACACGAATCTATTACAACTCATAGAAATAAAAGTTTTTGTGAAACACTGCTTATGTCTACATTCATACGGGCATATCAAGAAGAGCTTAAACAGTTTGATTATTTTTTCAAAGTCAGTGGTAGATATTTCCTAAATCGCAGTTTCAATGACGCACTGCTCAATGAGCACAACGTCAATTGTTTATTTTTTAAACATCCACTGAGATGGCAATGGGATGATAATTGGGGATATGGTATTGTAGATCGTCGAGCTGAACAGGGCGATAATGAGCTAAGACAATATTGTACTGTATTGTATGGGTGGGGAAGTGGATATCACAATCGAATGTTAGACCTGTTAACTGCTGTGCCTTATATGCTAGACAGTGAAAGAATGCGAACACTGGATATTGAAACACTAACTTATCATTTGACCCGTCCTTGGGTTGATGATGTCATTGAAACTGATTGGCAAATAACCGGGTGGTTAGGTGCCGGTGGCCAATTTGTGAGATACTAAATTATGGAAGTAACACTTATTATTGTTGATAACTTTTATTCTAATCCCGATGGTGTAAGATCATTTGCATTGTCCCAAGAATTTAAAGTACGAGGAAACTTTCCAGGTGCGAGAACAGAGCCTTTTTTTACAGACGATGTTCGAGCAGCCATTGAACACCATATGCAGTTTGCTGGAAAAATTACCAATACCTATGAAAGTTCCGGATACACAGGAGCGTTTCAAATGGCAACTGCTCAAGACAGAACCTGGATACACAGCGATCCATATAACATGTGGGCAGGTGTATGTTATCTCACTCCTGATGCTCCACATACAGGTGGAACCGGATTATTTAGGCACAAGTCTACAGGACAGCATCGAAGAGAAACATCTGATTGGGAAGGATACGACTACACCAAATGGGACCTGTTTGATAGAATTGGCAATAGATATAATCGATTGATTCTATATCGCGGCGACTTATTTCACGCTAGCCTAGACTATTTTGGTGATCGACTAGAAAACTGCCGTTTATTTCAGACCTTTTTCTTTGACACTGAGAGGCGTTAATGACATATAAAATTTGTCAGGTAATCTTTTCCACCAACAGAATTGAGTACTTAACTAGAACACTGGCCGCTCAACGCCATTTAGATTTTGGTGATTGTCAAGTAGATAAAATATTCTTTGATGATTTTCCTAAAGATCGAAACAATGTATTAATAACCGAACTGGTAAAATGTTTTGGTTATAATGAAATTTATCTACACGAAGTGAATCAAGGTCTCAGCTCTACCTGGAGTGAATTTTGGAAATTGATCAGAGATCGTAATTATGATTACGTTTGGCATCAAGAGGACGATGTAGAAATATTAGAACCAGTCAAAGTTAAGGATCTTATATCCCTTCTACAATTGGATAAAGACCTAAGCCAGGTTGTTCTCAAGCGGCAGGCATGGTACTACAACGAAAGTGAATCAGCAGCATTACCCACAGATTGGACATTTGGTGACTATAGATATGAAAAAGGCAGCGTATTGTTTAGTCCTATGGCCAGTTTATATCCTATAGATCGCACTCGCTATGACTATCATACATTTTACGAAACTCGTTATCCAGAATTAAAAATGGGTTCAGTTAATTATAACGAAGGCATGACCGGTAAAGCACTGTATGAGGATCTAGGATTGGTAAACGCTGTAATTAAAAATAGCCAAGGTAAAAACTATATCAATCACATAGGCGAATATTTTGTGGGTAAGCGGGTATTACCCGGTGAGCCTAGCTATGAGCAGTTTGAAAGATTTGACCCGGAGAAAAAGTATCACAGTCGCAATGGCGATGAATACTTAAAATAAGTCTGACCTATTTTCAATCTCTGTTTTATTAAATATAAGAATGAGTCCGAGTATAATTGACCATTCTTTTCTAACTAAAGACGAAATCAAAGATATAAAAACAAAAGTACTTTTGTTAAGAGATAAGTGGGTTCCATTAAATCCAACAGAAGAAAAAATATTTGATTCAGTTGTGGTTAGGATGATGCCTGCAGGCATGTATAATTTTTCTCTCACTGAAGAAGAAATTAAAGCAAATAATCAATTAATGCACGATAACTTTTCTATATATTATACCAAAATAAAAGAAAAATTATCATTGTATTATAATATTCCTGTAGATTACTCACACGAATTTCAGTTTCCTGGATTCCATATTTTTATAACCGATAATGTAAAAAATGTTTCATACCGTCATCTAAATTTTCATAAAGATAAATTTCCTGAACATTTTTCTTTTCATACCTTAGATTCGATTGTAATTCCTATATCTTTGCCTGCAACCGGCGGTTCACTATTGTTTAATAATCCGCCTGAAATATTTCCTTATAAAGAAGGAATGATGGCTATTTGGCCCGGAGATCTTATTCACAGTATAGAACCATTTACTTTTACTGACTCAATAGAATGTAGAATTACTATGCAAATGCACGTGGCTTTTGCAAAACTCCCTAGACCGACCAAGAAAGGAATAATTTTTTGGTAATTTATATTTGTTATAGTTTCAGTATACAATAAGCATTAGCCTCACTAGTTTCACTGACTTCCCATGTACTAACCAATTCGAACCCTGCTGAATTATATGTCGGCCAACTAGATTGCCTAGGATAACTCCAAATTTCAGCGTATCCTTCTTGTTTCCCTTGCTCTATGGTAGCTTTCAATAATTGTTGGCCTATACCACGCCCCCTATAATCAGGGTCGACCCATAGGCCCCTAGACCTATAGTTATTCTGATTAGGACACGCATGACCGCTATTAACTCCTACAATAAAACCATTTATCATATAGCCATAGAACGTAGGAGTTGATTGCATATTGGTCATATCATATCCGTTAAGGAAACACATAGCGCTGACGGGTTCTATAGGGCTTGAACGGGTTAACCAAAGATAGTTTTTCCAAATGTAATGTGTTTTTTTCCATGTGATCTCTTTTATCATATAAATATTTAACAACTACTATTACCGAGAATTTAATTAATGCCTAATTTTTTAACCAACTTAAAAGAAAGAGTAGCCTACGCAGCAACAAGCCTGATGTCCTCAGAGGAAGAGAAGACAATTAGATTGAATACCTGTATTGAATGTGAACATTTAATAAAAATTACCAGGCAATGTAGTAAATGTTTTTGCATAATCGATGCAAAGGTCATTCCAAAAAAAAGTAAATGTCCTATTGGAAAATGGTAGTAGGACAGATGTTATCATTTGGTGAAAATGGATGGATAAAATATGGATGGTCGGAACAACTGAATAGAGAAAAATCTGCAGAAGATAATTTTTATATTAAACTTATACCAAACGTAGAAATATCTCCATCAGAATTAGCGATTAACACCGCTATTAAATGTGTTAAAAAAATTTCACAAAATTATCCTCCGCCATACAATCTAATGTGTAGTGGAGGGACAGACAGCCAAGCAATGATATACGCATGGTTAAAATCAGATATACCATTTAATATTGTATCAATAAGGTATATTTCAGATAATGTATTTTGGAATCAGGCAGATCTTCTTACTCTAGAACAATTTGCAGAAACTAATCAATTGACAGTGGATTTTAAAGATTTTGATGTGATTGATTTTTTAGAAAATCAATTAGATTATGTATCAAATACATATGAATGCCCTAGCCCGCAAATTAGCACCCATATAAAAATGACTGACCTAATATCACATGGTACAATAATTTTCAGTGGGAATTACATTCAAAGAAAAAAATCTGCAGGGCTGTCCCCTGCTCTACTAGGGCTACATAAATTTTCTCTATTTAAACACAGAAAAGAAATATCTATTCTACCGTTCTTTTTTTTAGAATTTCCAGAATTAGCCTATGCCTTTACCGATACAGACAGTATCACTAAAGACGAAGGATACATTAAACACGGGTTTCCTGTTATCAAGCAAAGTGAGAAGATGACAGGTTTTGAAGAACTGAAAGACTTTTACGATAAATACCAGGACAGGGTTACAGCAATAGATCGTCTTAAATTTTTTCACAAACCCAGCAAGAGAGTGTTTGATTTAGTTTTTAGATATCCGTATGAAGAATCTAAAAACTATCAGGTAATTCAATTAACTTATAGGAAATAAAATGACCAATTATCTAATAGATTTCAAAAACGAAATCGGCGAAGAAGAAATTCAATCATATTTTCAAGAGAACCAATGTTCTCCGATTAAGATTTTTAATCGTTTAGATAATACATATTATATAAGTGCCGAGTCTCAACCCCCATTAACCGATATAGTCACTACCGTTGTTAATGACGATGATAGCCATTTACAACCGTTGACTGTTGTTGAATTTCCTTTGATAGTTCCAACAGGTACCGCAACTATAAATTCTACCGACGACCATAACTGGTGGAAACTTTATTCTTTAAATGGTATTGATTTAGATCAGAATGAGATCACTATAAGTAAGTTTGGTAGAGGTGTGAATGTATACCTAGTTGATAGTGGAATTGATATTGCACACACAGAATTTACCAATCGAGATATAAACTTATTATTTTCATTTACGGGAGAATTCTCAGATAACAACGGACATGGAACCGCACTAAGTAGCTTACTAGTCGGTAATACCTGCGGAATGACCGATTCCAGTTTGAAAGTTGTTAAGATATTCGATCAAAATATTCCCACAAGACAAAGCGATTTGTTAAATTCTTTTAATGCTATTTTAGAAGATTCTGAAGTATCTTCAAACAAGGTATCAGTTGTTAATTTAAGTTGGAGTATTCCAAAAAACTCTTTTATTGAATCAAAGATACAATGTTTAATTAATGCCGGGCTAATAATTGTAGTGTCTTCTGGAAATTCAGGAATTCCTATTTCCGATGTTACCCCGGCATCAATGTCCGGAGTACTGACTATAGGATCATATGGACAAAATTTCCTTCCTTCGGATTTTTCTAATTATACAAATAGTGCTGTAGATTGCACTCCTAATTTAAATAATTTTGGAGAATTAGATAGTTGGGCTCCGGGAGACAACATTTATATTGCAGTTGTAGGGAATAACGGATATTCTCTAGCATCGGGAACATCTCTTTCTGCTGCTATCTATTCCGGATCAATGGCTTATAACATGAGCCAATATTTAACATCTACCGGAGAATTACCGCAAGCATTTAAAATGACAGATGGATCTGGTATTGTCAACATTTCAGAAATATCTTATTTTGATCGCAAAGGTCTATTAGATTTATCGGATATCAGGTACTCATCATCAGTTAATAAAATTTGCAGTTACCGAGATATATTTGGTACCCCAACGGTTGATGAAATGCAATTGCTTGAACAAACTGTTCGACTGCTAGCACATCCAGGTAAATTTACATCGAGAAAATGGATATATTCAAATTTGGCTCAGTCATACGAAGTATTAGGTGACCTACCGGATGGAGTAACATTTGACGGAACATTTATTAATGTTGCTATTCAAACAGAGCCTGTCTCGGAACAACACGTTGATCATCACATCATTCCTATAAAAATTAATTTGAGAAATAGCGATTCTTTTATTACCAAAAATATAGAAATAATATTAATTGGAGCATTATTCGATCCTGCAGGATTAGATCCATCTGACCCTATACTAACATTAACATTAGATGTTGCTTGTAAATCATTTACTGGAGGTGCAACTCCACCTCCTTGCTGGAGACATTATTGCGTTAATACTGCCTACACCTGTGTAACTATCGGTAAAGTTTGTGCCTGTGTCGGTGGGTAATCTGATATTGTGAAGTGAAAATTTACTTACCGAACAACAAACATATAGGAGTGCTACTTGATCCTAGATCAGGGTCTCATGCTCTTAGAGATTATGTTTCAACATCGTTGAATATACTAAACCTAGGGGAGTTTTTGAATCCTCAGGTCTATCAAGCACAATTGAAAATTGATAAAAATAAAAAAGAAGTTTTTAGATTCAGAAACGATATTGATGGTAAACCAAGATTTGAAGAATTTAATAGATTTCTAATTGATAGTTGGATAACTGAGAGATTCGATTCATTAACAGATATGTCGGATATAAATAAATTTTCTATTTTTAGCATATTTGTAAAAGATTCACTTAGTTATTATCCAGATATTGTTAAGAAAATAAAACAAAGACCGGATATCTTTTTTATTAGATTAAAAAGAGCAGATGTGTTGTATTCTATAATATCTATAGAAATGAGCAAATATACGAATATCTGGCATAACATAAATCATGATAATACATTCAGCCGCAAAAATCTCAAAGAAAAAATTGAAATATCTCTCGATGATATCAACACTCATCTAGTAAGGTATGTCAATGCAGAAGTTTTAATAAAGAATATATTTGAAGAAATTCCAGTGATTTATTACGAACAATGGCAGAATAATATTCGCAACTTAAATAATATTTTAAATCTTCCTAATAAACTTACATCGGTTCATTACCAAAAATTTGTAGGAAACTACAAAAATCTAGTATCAAATATTATAGAAATTGAAGATTTCTATGATGAATTTGTTAATGATCATCCTGAACATTTTCCCCAATATTTTGGTAGATTATCAGAAATAAAAATACCAGAATCTCAAGGTCGACAACCAAATCAACTGCATGAGTTTCATTAAAAATAGATACATTGTTGAATGTGGCCCTCCTGTTGATAAAAGAACGTTAAACATTTACCTAAATCCGTTAAGAAGAAAAGCTGGAGTTCTTGTTAGTGGAGGAATGGACAGTGCTTTACTTTATTATCTGTTAATTAGATTAAATGTAGAACAAGGTTTCACACATAAAATTACACCTTATACTATTCTTAGAAAAGACGGTTCCTGTCAATTTGCTCAATCTATAATTAACTATGTTCACAAACTATTTGATTTGCCATACACAACAACTGAAATAGTAGGAGATCCTACATTATCAGAAACTATGCAGGTAGAATCCGGGTGTGAAGATGTACTGGAAAAATCAAATATTGTATACCTCGGATTGATTGAAGAACTAGCAATACATACAATAGGATGGAGAGATCCAATAAAATGGACAGAAACCGAAACCCGTAAATATCCATTTAAAGATCTAAACAAAAGCCATATAGTGGATTTAATTTTTTACTTCAAACAGGAACGATTGTTTGAACTTACACATAGTTGTAACATGCCGGGCAAATGCGGATCCTGTAATGGATGTAATGAACGACAATGGGGTTTTGACCAGCTAGGGCGGATAGATCCTGGAACACTTTAAATCATTATTGGTTTTTCCTATAATACTTATAGAAATTATCCTTGACAAAAACAATAAAAATCCACTTGATCTCCGACATTAAAAGCATATATAATATATGTAGGACTACACACACTTTAAGGAGAATACCTGTATGTCAGTTACACTGAAAAATTTAGAAAGCGCATTAGCGGGAGAATCGCAGGCGCACATCAAATATCGTTACTTTGCTCGTATTGCTCGCGAAGAAGGGCACGAAGATATTGCTCAACACTTCGAACACACGGCAGATCAAGAACTGAAACATGCCTGGGGACATTTGGAACTGCTAATTGGCAGACCTTCTACTGAAGAATGCCTAAATAAGGCTATCGAAGGTGAGACATATGAGTTTACCACAATGTATCCCAACTTTAGAGATGACGCTGTTCACGAAGGTAATGCATTGGCCGAAAAAGAAATGAAGGAACAAATTGCCGAAAGTCAAGAACACGCCGAAGAATTTAAGGCTGTGCTGGCCAAAGCAGAGAAACGATTTGCTGCTCTCAAGCGAGTAGAAGAACGTCACGCTGCTGCTTATCAACAACAATTGGAGGTATTACTACATCATGACTGAACATATTTGCATCGTATGTGGACACGTACACAATGAAGAACTGGAGGGCAAATGGGAAGATTTAGGCGACGATTTCCTCTGTCCAGAGTGCGGCGTTGGAAAAGCCGATTACGACACGGTAACTTTGTGAATCCTATCACACTAATTCGTAACTGGATTAATGAAATCAAACGGCGTCGTGCCCTAAAAAAACGCATCGAAGAACTGCGTAAACGGGATCCGTTCATTTACAAATGATCCTAGGCATTACCGGTCAAAATCACGACGCCAGCATGGCCCTGATCGATGGCTCAAATATACTATGGGCGGGCCATGCTGAACGATATAGCCGAGTTAAAAATGACGAATTTATCAATCAGGCCATGGTTGATGACCTACGACAATACGGCGATCCTAATCAAATCATATGGTTTGAACGTCCACTATTAAAAAGTCTACGCAGACTATACAGTGGACAAAGACCTTGGTATGAACATCCACGACAACAATTAAAAAATGTAGGATTAGATCACATACCAGTTGAGTATGTAGGACACCATGAGAGTCATGCTGCGGGAGGTTTTTACACCAGTACATTTGATAATGCTAGCATTCTAGTAGTTGATGCCATAGGCGAATGGAACAGTGTTAGTATATGGGTTGCAGATAATACCGGAATAAGACCCATCTGGCGTAAAAACTATCCCGATAGCATGGGACTGTTCTATACTGCATTTACTGATTATTTGGGTCTTAAACCCAACGAAGAAGAATATATTCTCATGGGTATGGCAGCATATGGCCGACCTATAATTAAAGAACATTTTAAACAGGAATTCTTTAAACGTTTTGAAGGACCTGATTTTCAATTAAGACATAACCTACATCGTGGATGTCGTTGGTGGTCAAATGCTGCTTGTATCAGCAAATTTGATATTGCTGCCAGTGTGCAGGCCATTATGGAAGACTATCTCGTAGAAACTGTAAAGTGGATGAAAGAACGTCTACCTAGTAGCAATCTCATATTAATGGGAGGATGTGCCTTAAACTGTGTGGCCAATAGTAAAATAGCGGAACTAAATCTCTATGATAATATTTGGATTATGCCTAATCCCGGAGATGCCGGCAGTGCCATCGGAGCCGTTGCAGCATATACACAGCAACGTCTACAGTGGAGGGGCCCATTGTTAGGGACTAATATCAATCGTGAATTGGATTATAGGGGTATTGTCCAAGACCTACAAGCGGGACACGTAGTTGCTGTGGCCAATGGCAGAGCAGAGTTTGGTCCTAGAGCACTAGGCAATCGCAGTTTACTATGTGATCCTAGGGGGCCCAATGCCAAATCTCGTATGAATCGTCTTAAACGTAGAGAAGAATTTCGACCTTTCGCTCCTGCTATATTAGAAGAATACACACATGATTACTTTGACCTACCGGTATTAGACAGCCCTTATATGCAATTCATTGGTGTATGTCAACATCAAGACGAATTACCGGGCATATGCCACGTAGATGGTACTAGCCGAATTCAAACAGTTACTCCAGAGGACAATCCCAACTTTAGAACGATTCTTGAACTGTGGCACGAAAAAACCGGATGCCCTATTTTAATGAATACCAGTCTCAATGTAAAAGGTGAACCATTAGTAAATTCTTGGGACGATGCCTTAAGATGGGAAAAAATTAATGGTGTTAAGGTATATTAGTGAAAGACTTTGATTGGGTTAGCCTAACAAGAAATGGTATCATTAGTATTATACAACAGGCCTTGTTCAAAATACCCAATCCTATCCCAATAGTGGATTTTCACTTTCTTGTTACTTTTCACTTAAAACGTCATATTCCTATTCGAGTTAGAAAAAAATTCATTCCAAGAGATATTAATTCTGGCCATCTTGCTATTTCTGGATACTACCATTCCGAATATGACGAAGAAGGTAGTAAATCTATTGAAGTGATTTTCTCCTATCATTCCAGAGATGACTATATCAAATTAAATCGTAAAAGAATTAACAACATAGGGGCATTGGTAGCAGACACCATACTACACGAAATTATACATATGAGCCAACATAGAAAGAAAAACTTTCTACAAAGCCCATCATACCATAGTTGTGCCCGTATTGTAAAAATAAGAGAAGAACAACGATACCTAGGCAAATTCGACGAAATTGATGCTTATGCATTTAATATAGCCGACGAACTGGCAGATAGATTTGGACCAATTCCGTCAAGGATCATTGCCTATATCAACAGCGATCAACGAAACCGACAACAAAAAAATAACTCTTGGTTGATATATATTCGAGCCTTTGAGCACGATCACAACCATCCTGTTATTCGTAGATTAAAAAAACGTGTGGTAAAATATCTCAAAAGAATACATACCGGAAGACCATATGATGTTAATCCTTGGTTGACACCGCCTAAATAATTGTGTAAACTATAAAACTATGTCATCCTCGACATTAACTCGGAGAATAATAAATGAGTGACAAATATATCAGCGAAGTAATTCGCGCCCGCATCAAGGCAGCAAATGCCCGTTTCCATTGTAACGACAACATCGCAGAATTTATTGAAGATGAAGAAGAAATTGATCAACTGGTAGACGAAGTAGCAGAACGTTTTCAAGGTGTGCTATCCAGTCTCATCATTGATACAGATAACGACCATAACACACAAGACACCGCCCGTCGTGTGGCAAAAATGTTTGTGCGTGAAACATTTAGTGGACGCTATAGAAACATTCCCAAGGTTACTGCCTTCCCTAATATGGGATACAAAAGTCTATATACCACCGGCCCAATCAGTGTTCGTAGTACCTGTGCCCATCATTTTCAAAACATTGTAGGTAAATGTTGGGTCGGAATTGTGCCAGAGCAGGAGGTCATTGGGCTAAGTAAGTTTAACAGACTAGTCCATCATATTTGCGAACGACCACAGATACAGGAAGAAATGACCACACAGATTGCCGAAGCACTGCGACAGTATGCTAAGACAGAAAACATTGCTGTTGTAGTCAAGGCCGAACATCACTGTATGACCATGCGTGGTGTTCGTGAACATGAATCGGATATGACCACTGCCATTATGCTAGGCGCATTTGGAACCGACCCTGCACTAAAGAAAGAGTTTTACGACATCTGTCTCAGCATGAAAGGACATGGTTAAACTTTGAGCAAATTAGTCATTGCTCTTGACATTAAAACCCTATACACTTACAACATCTAAGGAATGAAATGAAAAACAAAGGTAAACTGAATATTCCCAGTCGTTCGGCACAACCGAAGACTATGCCACCACCTACTCAAACGGCTATCACTGCTCCCGGTGCTGCTCCAAAAGGTCGTCCTCCTAGCGTGATGATTGCTGTTCCTGCTATGGAAATGGTCAATGCTGAATTTGCTCAACACCTAGCTATGGCTGCTGCCAATATGGTAGCACACAATATCAAAATCAATTGTGCCTTTAACATTGGTTCGGTGATTACTATTGCTCGTCGAAACTTGGTTGATATCTTTTTGAAGTCCGACTTTGATTATATCTTCTGGGTCGATAGTGATATGAAGTTTCCAATTGACGCTCCAGTAAGACTGCTACAGCGGAACAAAGCTATTGTAGGTGCTAATTATCGTCGCCGTCGTTTCCCTAATCCTAACTTTACTGGTATGATGGGGACTAACGGACAGTTTACCGAGTTTCAAACAACTGACAACAGTCCGGCAATGGAACTGATTGATGTTCTACCACACGGATTGGTTATGGTTAAACGTGAAGTTTACGAGAAGATCCCTCATCCACACTACTTACAAGAATATGTTCCTAGTCTCAATCTTGAGATTGGTGAAGATATTTTCTTCTGTCAGCAAGCACAAAAGGCAGGTTATGAGATTTGGTGTGATCAGGAACTCAGTCGTGAAACGTCACACATTGGTATCTTCCATTTCAACTATAACCTTAGTGTACCAAAATAAAAAGGTTTTCTTATGATGTTCGAAAGTATAGAGATTCGCAAGGTTAAAAATGGGGTCATTGTGACCCTGCGAACCGACGACGATGCAGATGAAGAATATGTTTACGATACAGATCGAAAGGCAGTTAAATTTGTAAAAGATCTGTTAGAAAACAAGACCCGCGAACAGGCTGAAGCATGACCATTCGAAAACGATATAATATCGGCGAAACAGTTTGGATCTACGGTATCTACGTTCGGAACGACGTTCCAGTCCAGGGGCAAGTCGTTCATCGGTTCAATCTCAACTTTGGGGGATTTGACCCTACTGTAGAACATTATGTTATCGCTGTGGACAGCCATATTGAACCACTGATTGAAGTGCGAACGTGGGAAACTATCAGCCAAGATGATCAAGGTCCGGTCGGTGGGTTGCGGGGTCTTAATGATACAGCAGATAGAAAGGTGTTGGCAAAAACCGGGTTTGATCTCGGTGGTGCATATACCTATTCAGACAGCGACGAAGAGTCGGATGATCCTACTCCGGAAGAAATCCATGCTGCTATGGAGAGGTCGCAACAGACCGCAGTTCTTCCACCATTGGTCCTTAAAGAACACAAGGCCAATAAACCCCGGCGTTATAACAAAAAACCACGCAAACCATGACCCAACCCTGGGGTCATACCCTACGTATGCTACAACCTAATTACGAAGAGTTGAAAGAATTCATGGACCGAGGCCCGCAAATTAAACCAATGCTAGAATTGGTTAAGAGAACCTGGGTTCTACGAATTAAAATAGACTGGGGTATGTTTGACGACTATGGAAATCCTTGGGGCACACCTAGTCTTGACGCACGAGTGATTTGGGCTGCTCATCAACTGGATACTTGGGAAAATGTCAGTAGGCAAGCCTGGGACATGTGGCATTTCAAACATAAACACGATGCTGAAAAATTTATCACCTTATATAATCTAAAATGGGCAGAGTAAGAAAACGTATTAGAGAGGATGGATCCATTGAGGAACTACATAAGATTGTGGTACACACTTTTAGAGTAAGTGATGCTGAAGATCCAGACATTTACGCCGCACAACCACTTTGGGTGTGGCAGCAATCACTAAAAGGTCAATGGATAATGGAACATGCCGTAGAACCACCAACTTGGCATAGACAGATTGACCATACCAACTTTGGATATAGATACGCAATAATGGCAGAACTGCCGGGACCAAGAGTAACAGAATATTATTTAAAATGGGGAACATAATGGAAAATGCACAATTTAAGGTAGGCGACCTTGTGGAAAAGGTCGGTGGGGATTATCAATTTGTAGGTCACGTTGTCTGCGTATTTGCCAAACTGAGTGGAGCAATTCGCTTGGTTGTAGAAGACGATCGTGGTGTGCTACACGTTTACAGTGAAAAAATTCTACGTCTGGTGGAGAAGAAAAATGCCTAATGTGTTTCGCGATCAAGAAAAGTTTATGCGGGCTTGCGAGCAAATCGTTGGTAAATATGACGAGAATCAGTATAAACTTTATCTAAAACTTATTAGAGAAGAAATGGAAGAGCACTCTTCAGCATTTGCTCGCAACGACCGTCTTGAAGAATTGGACGCACTGATTGACATCCTAGTGGTTACAGTTGGAGCACTACACAGCCTCGGAGTGGATGCTGAAGGTGCTTGGCGGGAAGTTATGCGATCAAATCTCAGTAAGATTGATCGAGAAACTGGAATGGTCAGGAAGCGTGAAGATGGAAAAGTTCTTAAACCCATCACCTACTCACCACCTGACCTTAAACCATTTTTAACAAAGGAGTAAAACCATGTACGGAACCAGTTATTACGGAAGTAGTTATAGAGGAGCCGAGTCTGTTAACACTGCTATGGCTCGTGTGTATGGCCATATGTGTTTGGCAGTGATTACCAGTATGATTGTTAGCAACCTGGTAGGAACTAGTCCAACATTGCTGGCCTTTTTCTTTACCGGTGTAATGAAATGGATTGTAATGTTTCTTCCACTGGTTCTGGCATTTGCGGTACCTTGGGCACTGAGCACCGCCGGTAAATCAATGGCCAAAGTTCTGCTTCATGTATTTGCTGCTGCTATGGGTTTGAGTTTTTCTGTGATCTTTGCCATTTACCAAATGGGCAGTATTGCTGGCGCATTTATGAGTGCTGCTGTACTATTTGGTGTGATGACTTTTTATGGTTATTTCACTAAGAAAAGTTTGGATAGTCTTGGAAAATGGCTATTTGTGGGGTTGATCGCAATTGTGATTGCCAGTATAATTAACTTGTTTTATAACAGTGGTCCGTTGGCACAGGTGGTCAGCGCATTGGCTATTGTGATTTTTACTGGATTGACTGCTTACGATACCCAAAAGATTCGCGAAACACTGATGTATGATGACGATCACCGTGTGGAAATCATGGGCGCATTGACCTTGTATATGGATTTTATTAACCTGTTCCTAAGTTTGTTACAATTATTTGGCGGAAGAAAAGAGTGAAAGTTTATATTGGACCTCATAAGTCCTGGGTTGGGCCATATCAAATTGCCGAAAAGTTATGCTTTTGGGCCAAGCCTGTAAAGGACAAATATGGTATTGAAAACAAACCAGATTGGGTCCATAACTTTGGGGAATGGCTGGCTCATGGCAGCGTAGAACCTGAGCCAGAATTTAAAAATGGGCTAGACATTCTCAGTCGTAAAGAACGCCCTAATACTCTGCTTTATCGTTTTTTACTTTGGGTCGAAAGCAAACGCAAACGCAAGGTCAAAATCCGTATTGATCGTTACGATACTTGGGGTATGGACTCCACATTGAGCATGATCATTCTGCCTATGCTAAAACAACTACACGAGACCAAACACGGTGCTCCATACGTCGATGACGAGGACGTTCCTACCCATCTTCGTAGTACAGCCGCCGAGCCCCGAGAAAACGAATGGGATACTGATGGCAATCACTTCCTTCGTTGGGATTGGGTTATGGAAGAATTAATTTGGACATTTGAGCAATTACACCCTGACTGTGATTGGGAAGAGCAATATCGTTCAGGCGAATATGACCTGCGTAGTGTGCCGTGTGAGTGGGATGAGAATGGCAAACCTACACTATATGAAATGAAGGATGGGCCTAATCATACTGCCAAAATTGATCAAGAAGGACTAAAGGCACACCAAGATCGTATCAATAATGGACTAAAACTTTTTGGAAAATATTATCAAGGTTTATGGGATTAAATCATGTCAACCTTATCCAGCAGCCCTGACCGTGGAACTTTTGGTATAAACGGTATTATTCGTCGAGCCAAAGAAAAAGGCCTTGACGTAGATACTGATACTCATACTCAAGAAATGATTGAATATTATAAAAATGTAAAAATCATGACAGAACAAAGAGAAAAAGATCCTGTTTGGAAAAAGAATAATATGGAATACGATCTACGCAGTACCGATTGGATTCTAAACAAAGTTCGTACAAACGAAGTATATGCCCAGCATTTATATGCTGCCATGTGCAATAACGAGTTTCAAAAATTAGAAGTTATGCCCATTCTTAAAGATGAGAAATGGTCATGCTCATGGCGTTATGCTGGCGGCATTATTGCTGATATGCGTGAATCGGGTGATTATATAGATTGGTATTGCAGTGGAATTAAAGGCAATATGTACAACGATTCCGATGTAGAATTAACTGAAGAGATGCAACAACGATTGGCCATTACCAATCAGTTCGTTGGCGAAAGTTGTGTTACCGAAGAGATTCGAGCAGACCTAAAACGACTAGGCTGGATCTTAGTCGATTACGACGACTGCGACAGTTAGTCGCAAAAATACCACACCTATTGACACAGCCGAGATCTGGCCGTATAATATGTGTATTGTTTAAATAACAGAGACCTAAAATGACCGAAGTTAAAACTCGTAAAATTGCCGCAAAAGAATCTGCCGGAGCCGCTGCCAAACGCGACCGTAGCCCTAAATGGGAAGGTGCTGACGAATGGACTGGTGCTGAGTTTGGTCGTCGATATCGTGAAGCAATGAGTTACTACAATCTAGAACATACCGGTCGTGAACTCAAAGTCAAAGTGATCGATTGGATGGGCCGTAATGGCTACGACCGTGACCAAATTCGAGAATTTAAGGACACTAAAGATTGGCGTTGTAGCGTGGTAATGGGTGCTATTGCCTCTTGCCTGCTTCGTGGTATGCCAGAATCTCGCCCAGACTTTAACGGTGGCCGCAATACCGCAGAGTGGCTCAAGCAGGCCATTGCTAATGCGGTGGCAGACGGTAAGGAGGATGAAGTGCCGGTGGTCGAGGTTAAAAAGGTGGCAGCACCCGAACCCACTATCCAAGAAAAGATCCGCGACCAGGCTGTGAAGATTAGCGAGGACATTGACTACACTATTGACAGTTGGATTGTAGATAGTGAAGCATTTGATCCCAAAGCCTACAAAGTGCTTAATATGCTCCGCGGTAAAGGATGTAAGGCCCAACAGGCTCGCTATATTAAAAGTTTTTTCCAAGGCGGATACGATGAGCTAATGGAATTGGCCAGTGGCAATGCCGACGAACAACTGCGCGAGGCCTATAACAGACACGCCCGTAAGAACATTCGTAAATTGATTGAGTTCTATCAGTCTGTGCTTACCGCTTGTGACCAAATTGCCGCAGAGGCCAAGGTTATTAAGAAGCCACGTGCTCGTAAGGTCAAGCCCGCGGAGGAGTTGGTCAAACGTGTCAAGTTCAAAGTCAGTGACGACAAATTGGGCATTACCAGTGTGCCACCTGCTCAATTAATTAGGGCACAGTCGGCCATTGTGTTTAATAGCAAAACTCGCAAGGTGGGGCTATACTATGCTACAAACTCTGAAGGATTTAGTATTAAAGGCACTACTATTACCAACTTTACAGAAAAGAGTTTCCAAAAGACTCTGCGTAAACCTGCTGTAGAACTCAAAGAGTTTAAGGAGCAAAATACACAAAAACGAGTAGAGACTTGGTTTGGTCGTATCAAAACTACCGAGACAGTGCTAACTGGTCGACTCAATGAAGACGTAGTTATTCTTAAAGTGTTCAAGTGACCAGCTTAAATAGAAAGAGACAGATCATGACATTACCAGACGAACGTTATCTTTCCATCACAATGGCCCGTCATTTGCTAACCAAATTGATGGATCCAAAGCAAACGCCAAGAGTGCCGGCGGTACTGAGATTGGAAGCAAGACGCTGTCTTAGACATTTTCCTTCCGAATGGGAAATGCAGGAGACTGCTAACTTGGCTCCACGGATGTTTCAAAAAGAAATGGAACCACTGTATAGATGGGTTAAACAATACGATCAAGATAAAGAATGTTAGAATTTATATTTTTTATTTTAGGAGTCTTTATTGGGTTTACTATGAGAGACCAACGACTTATTGACCGATACAATAAAACATTTTACGAAGTTGATCGAGCAGTTAGAAATGATTTAGAACTGTATAAAAACCTAAGCGACAGTTATAAAGATGATTGTGAAAGACTTAAATTAGAAATTAAAAGATTAAAGAGCAAGAATGAAACCTAAGATAGCACTGTTCCTCAACGATCCAGAATGCTCGGTTATCTGTTGCGCTGGTATGTATGAGGCGCTATCTGAACACTATAATATACAGATCTTTACCAGGCATGATCTCTCAACCAAATTACTAAAAAAGACTGATATCATTGCCTTTCCTGGTGGTATTGGCAACAGTGGTTCATTTGAAACCCTACTTGAAGATCGCGTCGACGTTGTAAAAGAATACTTGGCTCGAGGTGGTAGATACTTAGGTATCTGTATGGGTGCTTATTGGGCAGGGCATTTTTACTTTGATATATTAGATGGAGTTAAAGCAGTTCAATATATTAAGCGACCCGAAACTGAAATCAAACGCAGTTACGCCACCGTAGCCGAAGTTACTTGGAAAGGCAATCCAGAATCCATGTATTTCTACGATGGGTGTGCGTTTGTCAGTAAACCGCATAAACAAAAAACCATTGCCACCTATGCCAACGGCGACCCAATGGCCATTATACAAAAACGCATCGGCCTAATTGGGTGTCATCCTGAATCATCATTGTCATGGTACCGCCAACCTTACCTAAAAGATCATTGGCACGAGTTTCGCCACCACCAATTATTATTAAATTTTGTTAACGATCTAATGGAGCAATAACGTGCCTGCCTGTTTATTATTAGGAGATAGCATTGCTGTAGGACTATATCACCATGTAGCACCGTGTGAGTCATTAAGCAAAGGTGGTTGGAATACTTGGCAATGGAATAGAGACTACCTTAAATATGACCTCACTGCCGACACAGTGATTATCAGTTTGGGCAGCAATGATCACAAGCATATCAAAACGCAAGCAGAGTTAGAACGGTTGCGGGAAAAGGTTCAAGCCAAACATGTATTCTGGGTGTTGCCTAAAGGCAACTTACCTGCTGGGGGCTTGCCCATTGAGGAGGTTCAGCGTATAATTAAGGTAATTGCTGCACTACACGGTGATACAGTAATTCCAATTACTCGTGTACAACCAGATGGTATTCATCCCAGTTGGGAAGGTTATAAACAAATTGCTAAGGCTATAAAATGAGCGGATACGAAACAGTTCTTAAAATTCGTAGTCTTGAACGAGAATGTGATGAGTTGGGTCTCATGTTCTGTCAAAGTAAATTTGGTGGTAGACAATACGGACACGATGTACTTGCTCTCAAACCAAAAGATCAGAACAGTCTACCCATATATAGCCGTGATGCTGAATTATTTTTAGGCACCATTGACCAACTTGAAGTATGGCTTAGAGGTATTCAATGGGCCCGTCAATACGACCGTATGGTGTTTGGAGTTAAACACGACAAAGTTCGTGAACGTAAAGAACAAGACGAACGCAATCGACAATTGCTGACTATGATTAAAGGAGAAGAAGAATGATTTGGGGTGCTATACTATTCGGTTTTTTCTCAGTGTTTGGCTGGAACAGCGGACAAAAGGTTTGGGACAAATACATCGAACCCAAATTTGAAACGCAGGTCGAAGAAACCAAAGACACCAAGGAAAAGAAATGAGCAGAATTATACTGAGTTGTGGACACGAAGTATTTGACTTTCCCCATGCTTATCATATCATGACCAAAGGTACTGATCGTTATGGCGAACGGGCCATTGTGTATCAAACTGTTTGTGGTCCGTGTGAAGACCGTTACAGACAACAAGGTCAGATTTTTGATTTTGAAGAAATGGCATATCAATGGGTTAGTAAAGATGATTGAATTTTATTCAGTTCAATTAATCGGGTACGACAATTACTATTGGCATGACTGCGGTGGTATACTGTCTTGGGGATATTAAATGATTAAAAAACTATTATTTGTTTTACTTTGTTGGGCCAGTTTAGCACAGGCAGAGACTCGTCCGTGGACAGATGAAGAAAAATATTTAGGTACAGCATTAGGAGTTGCTTTGCTAGCAGATTGGAGTTCTACCAGATATGCTGCCAGGCACGGATGGCCAAATGTAAAGGAAGATAATATATTTCTCGGAGACCATCCTTCTGTATCAAAATTAGATAGGCATTTTATTATTGGTGTACCAATATTGTTTTGGTTATTTGACCATGCCGATGAAAATAGAAAAATGGGACTGATAGGAATGACCGCACTGGAAATTTACGCAAGCAGCAATAATGCCAGAGTAGGACTGCGTTTTAAGTTTTAAAAATGAATGAACGAATCCGAGAACTGGCCAACAAGGCCGAATTAATCGAAATTGTAGATGATGCTTATATAGAACGCAATGTTTGGCAACCTTTTGTTAAGAAATTTGCCGAAATGATTGCTGCTGACTGTGCTAAGATTGCTGATAGCAAAATGACCGGCCGTGCCACTGCGAGAGAAATACGCGAACATTTTGGATTAACTGGAAATGACAAACAATGATTGGTATGTGGCCAGTGTGCCGGCACCGATTACAACAGTACCTCCAAGAGGACAAATGTATCAAGGATGGACCCCCTGTATAGAATGGTGCGTTAAACAGTTCGGCGTCACTGTGGATTCGGGCTGGCTCTACGACGGCGAGGGTGTTTTCAAATTTCGCGATGAATCCAACTGTGCTTGGTTTATATTGAGGTGGTCATGACAGTTACCATACCTTACGATCCAGTTTGGGAACCATTGGATTGGGCTAAAAAATATTGTTCAAGTTATATCACTAACGATATGCACATGAATGGATACAATACATATGATCATACTAAGGTCGATTATCACTTTAGCGATGAAAAAGATGCGTTAATGTTTATGTTGAGGTGGGCATGAATATTCAAGTAGAAGCCTGGCCCTATCATCGCAGTCATCGCGGTGATGTTTATAGAGTTAAAACTATGCCCGAATTCCATGCTATCATTAAATGGATGTGGAAAAATAATGTGGACTATTTACACGAGTTTACAGGTCCGGAAGGATACGGTTTTAGTGTAAGACCAAAAGGTCCTGGATATACAATGTTTATGTTGAGATGGTTGTGACCTTGGAAGAAGAAATTGCTAACAAGATAGCCGATCAAATGACAGAGGATATTGATCGTGAAATGCTTTGGGGTATACTAGAACAGGCGGGGTGGACTAGAACCGGCTACTACGCAGAGACTTTTATTGGGCAATCTGTAATTGATGAAATACAAGAATGGGTCAAGAATAACGCCCGAGGCAATTACAAGTGCTATCTTACAGATTTTATTTTTGAAGATAGTAAGGATGCTACTTGGTTCATTTTGAGGTGGTCATGATTGAAGCCAAATTTCGAAATATGAATCCATATGTAGTGAGTAAAATGCTGGATTGGTGCGATCAACAATTTGGACAAATGGCTCCTGACCTAGAGTATGTGGGTGGCCAGTTTAGATGGGGATTTCGTATTATTGCTCAAGAGATGCTGTTTCATTTTGACAATGATCGAGATTATGCTTGGTTCGTGTTGAGGTGGTTGTAATGGAAGTTAACACTGTTTACCGAAATATGGCAGCAGGGGCCTGGGATGAAAAAGTCCAATGGTGTAAAGAAAATCTTTACCACGGGGGATACTATGAACCTAACTGGTACTTGCGTTATCCTTGGATAGAGTTTGATGACGAAAAAGAATATGCTTGGTTTATGTTGAGGTGGTCATGAAGCCTTGCGAATTACAAACAATATTAAGTCGTGAATGGATTGAATTTGGGCGTCATGTTCCAGTCACTGTTACACCAGAAGCACGATTTGTCACGGGTAATCTAAGACATGATGCTCAGATACATCGTATACTAGTTGAATACGGCATAGAACTTGATTTGAATCACAAACTCCACAGTATTGAAGACTACCGCATTGTTGATGAAAAGAAATTTATGTGGTTCTTATTGAGGTGGTCATGAATGTAGTAGTTAAAAACAATTGGATGATTCTTCCTAAAAAGCCTGCGGCAGGCGAAAATTATAGTGTGCTGACCAAAGCAATTGTGGACGGTGATCAGTGGTACACTGTTCGCTGTAGTAAAGAAGCATCCGTATGGTTCAGAGCAACATTTGCACAGCATGAAAATAAAATGTGGTTTGAAAACATAGATCAGCATTGGCAACTGAATAAGAATGTTTATGACATGCACGAAAAACTCTATACTATGTTAATTCTGAGGTGGTCGTGAGTCAAAAAGAAATTAAAGGTCTATATTTTTGGAAAGGCCGGTATAACCATTGTATACCTTGCGGACTAAACATCAAAGAAAAACTTTGGTGGCGTTTCATGCCTGGTGTTGTCATCAATGTACGGTGGCCAAAAGGTATGATTATAGCAGGTCCCGGTCCAGAAGATCCACGGTGGTTTGATTATGGTGGTGCTGCTTATATTAAATTTGAATCGGCGGATCCGAACGACCACTATCGTCCTTGGATGGAAAAACATGTTGGTAAACAAGGGCGAGACTGGAATTGGGGACTGACAGGCAACGATGCTGCTGAGAATCGTCTAACCATAAAGATTAGACAAAAACATGCCAAGTATGCTACAATAGCAGCATTGAGGTGGTCATGAGAGTATTAAAGAAAGAACTGTGGCCCCATCGTGTGTCACTTGGCGTGGTAGACCATGCTGACAGATATCATATAGAAACATGGCTGGGGGAAACAATGGGCTGTTTTAGGGATCAATGGAACATAGTTTATAAGTATAATGGAACTGATTTTTACTTTCGAAAGGGAACTGATGCTACCATGTTTGCGTTGAGGTGGTCATGATTGAAATTTGTACAAAAGATTGGCCATATTGGTTATGGCATGAAGTTATTAATTGGTGCTATAACACCTATGGTGCCGGCGAATGGAATAAAAATTGGTTTTTTCAAGACGATTACAGTCTCTATATTCATGAAAAATATTTGCCATTTTTTATATTGAGGTGGCCATAATGGCTGAAAAAGTTTTTATAGAACGTAAATCTTACAAATTGATCAGCGATGAGCGTGACGTAATGCTGCCTATGGGATTAACCAATCAAGTCGAAGAATGGTGCTTAAATAATAATATTACAGCAGAACGGGCTCCACAAATATTTATCCAAACCTTATTTGGTGTCACACTTTGGCGTATCAAAGATGAAAGGCAACGTATGTGGTTTACGCTGAGGTGGATGTGAGTCATTTACCACGCAAAGGTCAGTATGAACTGTTCACCCATAACAATAAAACCTATTGCTTCGATGATGTTGAGTTTGACTGTGATCCAGCCGTAGTCGATGCTCCAGATGAAATGTGGAATTGGCTACGCAGTTATCCTGACCTATGTAAGCCCATGGATCATACCAATACTGCCTACTATTTAGATCCCAAATTATACTTAATGTGGAAACTTAAATATGCATACCGTTGATCGAAAAGTACAAGATTTTTGCCACAAGTATGAGGCTACTATAAAGCCCAGTCATAGAAAATGGCGAAGGTATAAACCTATACAGTATAAGGCCAACGACCCTTACTTACCTATAAATCATGAAGTGGTCTATGATGAAGAGCCCATGGTTGAATTAACTATGCCCGCGGATCGGTTAAGTGCCCTAATAGATTTGGAAGACTTTAAGGATCGTCTACAAAAAAATCTAATGAGTCCCGTACACAGTTCAGGCACGGCCTATCATATGCTTACAGAATACGAAGAAGAATGTCGCATTAGGCATACCAATCCTGCTGTACGAAAAGCCTATGAACAATATAGAATGCTGTTGACGCTGAGTCGATATTGAGAATTGAGTAGTTATGAAGTTATTCGAGAAGTTTCATCAAGCCGACAGTCTGGTCATAATTCTAACGGACTTTGTTTACTTTGCAGATGCTGCTGAAGAAGTGGATGAATGGTGCTGGCAAACACTTGGTTATCACCCTAGAGAAGGCATGGTACTAACATTTCGTAAACCCAGTCATAC
>Ga0214921_10002900_pt1 | contig 27077 bp, 23 predicted proteins | sample LL1505_MetaG_FD_177992 | JGI IMG/M metagenome (GOLD analysis project Ga0214921, IMG submission 177992) | Freshwater microbial communities from Lake Lanier, Atlanta, Georgia, United States - LL-1505 | ecosystem: Environmental > Aquatic > Freshwater > Lake | place: USA: Georgia | collected... | reverse complement strand
ATTGAAAACCATTTGCAACAATTTTATTAAAAAAATCGACATTATAATATTTGGTTGTCATTTTGTTTGGTTAATATAATAACAGAATAATATTTATATTATTTATTAATATAAATATATCACCGTATTAGTTTATATCTAAAATGAATGAAACGCATATTATAGAAAATATAACAGATACACCAGATATTAAAGAAATCACGGAAATTACAGATTGGGAATCACTAAATTTAACAGACGATTTATTGCGCGGAATTTATCGATATGGATTCGAAAAACCAACACCAATTCAATCCACTTCTATTTTACCGATAATTGAAAACAAAGATGTAATTGCACAAGCCCGTTCAGGAACTGGTAAAACCGGTTCTTTTACTATTGGTTCATTGCAAAAAATCGATATTTCTAAAAAAACGACTCAAGTATTGATACTTGCTCCTACACATGAATTGGTAAAACAGATCAGTACTGTAGTATCCAATCTAGGAAATGCAATGGAAGGATTATTAGTAAAAACATTGGTAGGCGGAACATCAGTTATGGACGATTCATTGGAATTGAGAAACAATCCACCACATGTAATTGTAGGTACTCCAGGTAGAGTGTATGATATGATACGTCGTAAAAATATTCGCATGAATACTATAAAGCTATTTGTATTAGATGAAGCCGATGAAATGTTATCAAAAGGCTTTAAAGAACAAATATATGAAATATTTAAAAATTTTAATGAAGAAATTCAAGTCGCAATTTTTAGTGCTACTATGCCAGAAGACGTATTAACCTTAACAAATAAATTCATGAGAGATCCTGTGAAGATTATATTAAAACCAGAAGAGTTAACTCTGGAATGCATCCAACAATATTTTGTAGCATTGCCTAGCGATAATGATAAATTTGAAACATTGAAAGATTTGTTCTCATTTTTAGAGATTTCTCAATGTATAATTTATGTTAATACTATCAAACGTGTGAATGACTTGTATGAAGCCATGAAAAAGGAAGGATTTCCAGTTTGTTATATTCATAGTTCTATGGATAAGTCAGAACGAGATAAAACATTTCAACAATTTCGAACGGGGTCATCTCGAGTCTTGATCTCGTCTGGTATAACAGCAAGAGGTATTGATGTACAACAAGTAAGTGTGGTCATCAATTTCGATATTACACGCGATGTTCATACTTATTTACACGCAATTGGTAGATCCGGTCGATACGGTAGAAAAGGTTTAGCTATTAATTTTGTAACAAGACACGATTTGGATCAAATGCGTAAAATAGAACGTCATTATGGTATTTCAATCAAAGAATTGCCGAAAGATGTAAGGAGTTTAATATAATATACAATTCGTTCATAATGGATATATTAAATATAAAAAAAATGTAAAATGTTCTCCATCAATATGAATAATATTTTACAAGCAAAGATTTTTACTCAAACTCCAACTAATATGGAAAAAGATACAAGTAAAAAATCAATTTATTCTGAGTTTAATTTACCGATAACATATTTAGATGATAACTATAAACATGCATTATCTGAAGTAGTAAGTTCTGATTTAGAATTGAAATCGACAGATGCTACTATGTACGAACATTTGTTAAAACCAAAACACAAATTTGCTACAGATATGATATCAAATTGGAATAAAGAATTTACTACAAATATTGGATTTTTGAACGATTCACAAAAAGTTCTCAAAAATATGCCAAATTATTTGGATAATATGCGTAAATCAAAGATGGACGAATTAAACTATAAAGTGGACTGCGATCATATTATGCAAATATGGAAAGATACAAAAGAAGATCCGAATTTCCTAGAAAAATATTCTTATATGGATTGGGATATGTTTAAACATTTGAATCATTCTCCTACCTTTTTACAATCGTTAAGTATTATCAACATGACTTCTCCATTGTTAAGTTTTATCATTCCATTTATTTTTTTAATTTTTCCATTTGTTTTATTAAAAATACAGCGTATTCCTATTACATTTTCGGTTTATCTGAAAGTTCTCAGAGACATTGCCAAACATCATTTTATAGGAAAAACAATTGCAAATATTCAATCGTTAAGTTGGGATAAACTAATCTACGTTTTATTTACAGCAGGATTGTACTTTTTACAAATCTATCAAAACATAAATCAATGTATTCGATTCTATACAAATATAAATAAGATCAATGCACATTTATGTCATATTCGTGATTATTTAAAATATTCTATTGCAAGTATGGAGAACTTTGTATCTATAAATGAACATATTCCACATTACAACGAATTTTGTAAAAAAACGCGAGAACATTCTACGAAATTATCTTATTTATACAAAGAAGTGGAAAATATTAAACCGTTTAAACCAGGGTTCTCCAAAATAGTTGAGATAGGATATTTATTGAAATGTTTTTATCAATTGCATTCGAACATGGAATATGAAAATAGTTTAAAATATTCATTTGGATTCGAAGGATTTATTAACAATTTAACTGGAATTCACGAGAACATGGTATCTGGATCCATTTCGTATGCGACATTTGATACCAGTAGTAAAACTAAATTTAAACAACAATACTATCCTCCATATGTAGGAAAAGACCACGTTAAGAATGACTGTGATTTGTCCATGAATATGGTTATTACAGGACCAAATGCGTCTGGTAAAACGACTGCATTAAAAACCACCACATTGAATATCATATTTTCACAGCAATTTGGATGTGGATTTTATACTTCATGTGTTCTCAATCCATATACACATATTCATTCGTATTTGAACATTCCTGATACTTCTGGACGGGATAGTCTATTCCAAGCAGAATCAAGACGATGCAAAGAAATTATTGATATTATTAATGTTGAAAATGGAGAACATACACAAAGTAGGCATTTCTGTATTTTCGATGAATTGTATTCGGGTACAAATCCAACTGAAGCTACTAAATCTGCATATGCATTTTTATTGTATTTATCTAAGCGAGAGAATGTTGATTTTATTTTAACAACACATTATGTATCTATATGTAAAAAATTAAAACGTTCTAATAAAATTCAGAATTATAAAATGATGATTGATTTAAGCGGTGGTACGAATAACGTTAAATATACATATAAAATGAAAAAAGGTATATCCAAAATCCAAGGTGCTATTTTAATTTTAGAAGAAATGAATTATCCAAAAGAAATAATTAACGAAATTCGTTATTATGGTGGATGAACTACATAAATAGAAATATATATATTTATGTATAGTAGTAATATGGTTCGTTCCAAAATAAACCCAAAAATTATTTACGAAGATACAAAAAAAATCAATCCAGATGATTATAAAATGATAGCTACATCATATGATATTGTATTTAATAAATTGAATCCAAATAAAACAGTATCTGTAGCTTTTGGAAAAGAAAGAAAGGATTTTATCCATTTGGGTGTTATTTATTTCCCAATGTATTTAGTTGTAGATAATAGTACGAAAACGCAAATTGGAGTGTTTGAAATACCAATGGAAAAAATAAATGAGATAAAAGATTCGGATGATGATATTGATGCAGAAAAAATCAAAGACGTTTTGTTGTATGAATTTGTATCGGATTCGTATTTGAATAGTTTTACCGAAAGTAAAGATTTAAATTTAGGTATAATTGATTTGGATGATATCACAGATAAGCCCGAATCAGAATCCGAATCAAAATCCGAATCAAAACCAAAATCAAAATCAAAATCAAAATCAAATGATGACGATGAAGATGATGATATTTTTAAAGTTAAAATAAATGATAAAGAGGTTGAACCTATTAAAAAAATTAATCCTAATTCTATTTTTATAATTGATACAAATCTGAATCAACCTCCTATTCTAAATGAAGAGAGCGAAGATGATCTTAAAAATGAAGATGAGATTGAAAGTATAGACGAAAAAACGTTTTCAAATAAATGGATTCAACAATTTATGAAAAATAAACATTATAAAATTCAGGATAATGAAGGAAGTGGTGATTGTCTTTTTGCAGTTATACGTGATGCATTTGAACAAATTGGACATAGAACAACTGTTCAAAAAATGCGAGATTTATTATCTCAAGAAGCTACAGATGATATATTTCAAGAATATAGGTCGGTTTATTTGGCTATTGAAAACGAAATTGTAGAAAATACAAAGAAAATAGAGAATTATAATAAAGTACTAAAAGAATTAAAAAAACGTGTCGAAAAAACGATTGACAAAACAGAACATGAGACCATGATAAAAGAAGGTAAAGATATAAAAAGTCAAATCAAAAAATTAAAAGAAGAAAATAGGGAAAATACTCAATTTGTAAATTATTATTTTGGTTTTATGAAGAATTTGGATTCATTGGATAAATTTAAAAGTTTTATAAAAACATCCAGTTATTGGGCAGATACATGGGCGATATCGACATTGGAACGTTTATTAAATATAAAATTAGTTATATTTTCCGAAGAAGCTTACAAAGAAGGTTCAAACGATAATGTTCTCAATTGTGGAGAAATAAATAAACAAATACAAGATAAAGGCGCATTTAGTCCAAATTATTATATATTAACCTCATATAGTGGTCAACATTATCGATTGATTACGTATAAAGGTAAGAAAATATTAACATACAGCGAACTTCCTTATGGTGTTAAAATGCTTGTAATTAATAAATGTATGGAAGTGAATTCAGGAATATATTATTTAATTCAAGATTTTAGAAATCTAAAAGATAAAATGGGAATACCAATTGACAAAGGTTCTCCGATAACAAATAAACAAGACGATTACGAATCGTTATCAAATGTAGAACTATATGATCCGAATATAGTATTCATGTTTTATAACAAATCTCAAAATAAACCGCTACCAGGAAACGGTTCTGGGGAAAAAATATCAAAGGATAAACTTATATTGTTCAAAGAATTAAATAAGATAAAAGATTGGCGTAAAAAATTAGACGATGAATGGAATGCACCTTTCGTAATTGACAACCATAGATGGCTTTCTATAGAACATTACTATCAAGGGTCTAAATTCAGAAAAGGGTTTCCTGATTTTTATTTACAATTTTCATTAGATAGTGAAAGTGATATATCAAAAGATGTATCCTTGGCAAAAAAAGCTGGTAGTAAAAAACCAGAAGATACAAGAGAAAAAAATATAACAATCGACCCCGATTTTTATGGAGAACGTAATTTGGAAGAACACGAATTAGCAATGCGTTCAAAATATGAACAGAATTTAGATTTAAAAGAATTATTAATGGCTACTTATCCCGCGAAACTATTAAACTTTATGAGAGGTAAGGAACCCGAAGTATGTACATCGTTGATGAAACTACGAAAAGAATTTATTGATAATAGAAATTGAAACTGAATAGAAAAATAATATATATACAATGTAATAAGGTTATATATATATATATATTATGAAATTAAAACCAGTATCAGAACAATTACAAACATTCATAAAAAATAATTTTAAAAACACTATTTCAGATATACCTCGGTTGTCCGATGTTTCGCGCGATTTTTTAAAATTAATATACAGTGAGATGCATAACGCAGATTTAGCATTAGGTACTACATTTAATCCGCGGGAAATTGCATATGAAAATAGTAGCAGTACCATGTTGATAAAAGCAATACCGCCATTAATATATGATGCATTTATTCAAAAATGTACAGTAAAAAGATCATATGTTTTTTATACATCAAAAAGAATGATTACAGTACACTTTGCGTTTCCTTGTAATAGTACAATAACCGATACTTACTTGCGAAATTGTATGAAAAGAATGTTCATGTGGTTATTTATTGCTGAAAAATTCGCGATATCGACGTGTTCAAAAACAATTGATATTTATATGTATATGACTGATTTTGAGAAGAAATTACCCACGGATAGCACAGCAATTGGCGGTGTTCATGTAAATACTGCTTTCACTACTCCTTGTAAAGGTTCAACCGAAATACATATTTTTAGACGAGAAGAATGGTTTAAAGTTTTCATTCATGAAACATTTCATAATCTAGGATTGGATTTTTCAAGTATGAATGAGAACATATCAATCAATGAGATATATAATATTTTTCCAATAAAATTGGATACAAGATTGTGTGAAACATATTGTGAAACATGGGCTGAAATAGTTAATTTACAATTTATAACTTATTTTGGAACAAAATTAAAAAATGATTATTCGAAAATGGTAGTTAAATTAGAGAACATGTTAAAAATAGAAAGTCTATTTTCTTTATTCCAATCAGCAAAGGTATTATATTATTACGGTATGAAATACAATGATTTGTATGATTCGAATTCAATATCAAAAGAAAAACGGAGACAATATCGTGAAGATACAAATGTTCTTTGTTATTATATAATAAAATCGATATTAATTTATAACTCGAACGATTTTATAGAATGGACTATACAAAATAACCGCAATTCTTTGGAATTTCGGAAAACAAATTCGAATGTAGAAAATTACTGTAGATTAATTAAGAATTTATATAAAAACACATCATATTTGAAAACTATGAAAACTATGGAAGATTGGTTTTTTGTTAATAGAAATTATAAGAGTTTAGAATTTCAAAATTTACGTATGTCCCTATACGAACTGGATGATAAGTAAAAATTGAAATTATATTATGATATTATTATATATAACATAATATAAATTAAATTATAAAAATAATTAAACAATGGGGATTCATAATTTAAATCGGTTTCTATTAAATAACTGCACACATGAGTCTATAAATAAAAAACACATGAAATTTCTATCAGGCAAAACTATTGTAGTAGATACGAGTATTTATTTGTATAAGTTTACTGCGAATAATTTGCTAATTGAAAATATGTACTTATTAATTACAATTTTTAAATATTATAATATAACCCCTATATTTGTATTTGATGGCAAACCACCCGATGAAAAGAAACAAATAATAAAAAAGAGATTAATTGACAAAATAATTGCTGAAAAAAAATATAACGAATTAAAAGATAAAATAAATAAGATTGAATGTGTAAAAGATAAAAAAGAATTAGAAATTGAAATCGATTCATTGAAAAAACAATTTATTCGAATAAAAGATTCGGACATTAAATCAGTGAAAGAATTGATGGATTATTGTAATGTTGTATATTATGATGCTTCGGGCGAAGCAGACCACTTGTGTGCAAAATTAGTAATAGATAAAAAAGCATGGGCTTGTTTAAGCGATGATATGGATATGTTTGTATATGGATGTACTCGAGTTATACGTCATATAAGTTTATTAAATCATACTGTTATATTTTATAACATAAATAGTATTCTTAGAGAATTGAAAATGTCAATGAACGATTTCCGCGAAATCATGGTTATATCAGGTACAGACTATAATATATATGACAATACCAACTTAGATGATACTATGAAGCATTATAAAGAATATAAAGAAAATCCTCAAAATAGTAGCGGAATTACTTTTTATGAATGGCTGTATGATAATACAAAGTACATCAAAAACTACGAATCGTTAAAAAACATTTATAACATATTTGATTTATCAAATACAGACATATCTGAATTTTGTAAAAGTAATATAACGATTAATGTAAATAATAATAAATTAATTGAATTTTTAAAACCATACGGGTTTATATTTGTTTAGATTTATTTTACAAGCCCAAGATTTTCTTTAACATAAAATGGATAGGGTGCATTTACATTACCACAAAGGGATTTGAGATTTTATTTTTTATAGAAAGTTTGTCTCATTTTTCTTTCCGGTCGGTGTAATGATGGTAAGGTGTATAATAAAAATTGATTTAATTAATTTGTAGTTATTTTATATAATATATTTTATACAATATATATAATATAATAATATAAAAATCAAAATGCCACGAGTTTCGCAAAATAAAGAAACAAAGGAAAGTGTATTAAGAAATATAGCAATTTCATGGGTACTACATTCTATGAAAGAGGTGTTAGGAATGGAAGAAATACGTAATATTATTATTCGTCATTTTATTCCAAAATTAAAATATATAGATAAAATCAGAACATTTGATGCATTTCAACAATACGACAAACCACCATTCGATAATAAAAAAAAGGAAATTATAGAATACTGTAAAAAGATAATAAAATGGAAAAATCTTGGTATATTTACTGCAACCAATATTCAAATAAATGCAGATGATCATGAAACCCATTACCAATGTTTTATTGTTGATAATAAACAACAAAGGGTATATGCAATTGACCCTGCTATGGACCATACAACTGAAACCGGTTATGGAATATATGACCCAACTGTATCATATGAAGTTATAAAACCATTCTTTGAAAAAAAAGGTTATACATTCAAGTATATTCAATTAACCAATCCTGCGCAAATAAATGAAGAAGATGTATTTTGTCAATCATGGTCTTTGTATATTCTTATAAATGTATTATTACAAGATACGGATACAATCGATATTCCAAAGCAGCAAATCGATAAATATGTAATTTTATTAGATTTTTATAAAGAAATTCTTGATCTACAAGATGTATCAACAGAATTAGATTATGTATATAAACACAATATAAACACTCATACCGATTTTATTGAAAAAAATGCAAAAAAAGAAATGAAAAAATATGGTTTAACTATTACCGATTTATTAAATATAGAACCAAGTAAATTGATCAAAAGTATGACTGTATCTGAAATGGGCGATTAATCTTTTATTTGGGTTTGATATTCAAACAAATAAATCGATTTCATTAATATCGCCATTTCTTTCATTACATTTTTGATTTCATGAATATCTTTTTTTAAGTCAATAATTTCGGTTTTAATCTCATTTATCATGATATAATCGATATTTTTATCTAGTTCATACTTTTTTACTAAATTAGTAGTCCTAGTATCATCGTTAATAATAATTATTGTATCGTTATTTGATTGTTCCATTTAACTTAACGTATATTATGCTTTTATTATTATAGATATTTATAAAAAATATTTATAATTCAATTTTTAGATAAGATTCATCATATAACAACCTTGATATACTTCAATTCCTGTATGGGTAAGGTTTATTGATACATCAATCCATACATCTCCGCCCATTTTTTGCCATCTATGACAAAATAACCAATCTTCTGAATAATAATGATCATTTTCTACTCCACAATCAAATAATGCGTATGCATATTCATTTTCAGGCGGATTTAAAAATGATACATCGTCGGTGTATTTAGTAGATGGAAATGCTTGCATCATTTTTTCGAGTACGTTTCGTTGAATCATCATGAATCCAGTTGGTGCATGTTTAACTTTTGTTAAATTATTCTCAATTTCTAAATAATTATTCAGATAATTAACATTGTATTTTAATAAATTAAATTGAACTGCATGTTCATCATCAACAAAGTTTTTTAATTGAGAATTGTTTTTTTTAGTAATCCATGATTGTATTACATTAGAATTATATGGATTTAATGGGTCTTTAATTAACTTTTGCCAATCATAGTGTTTTAATGGATAAATTCCAGCTACTACCGGTTTGTTTGCAATTAATAGTTTTAATATTGAATGTGGATCCCAACCAATATCATTATCTATAAACATTACATGTGTAGTATCTTTTGAATATAATGCTTTTGCAATTAAATTGTTTCTTGCTCTAGATACTAAACTATCATTTTTACAAAATTGTACATTAACTTTAATTCCATATGTATTTCGAAGTAAATTAATTGTATCTAATAATGATGTAGTATAATCTACATAACACAAACTACCAAAACAAGGTGTTAATATAACTAAGGCTGGATTATATGTTTTAACGTAGTTTATTACATTATCTTCAAAGGTTTTAATACTATTGTTTACTTCGTCTGATTCTACATTTTCAGGGTTAGATTCAAATAACGGTTGTTCTTCAAATAATTGATATTTAACGTTTTCCGACATTCTATAACTTATAATGGTATGTAAGGTTTATATTAATTTTTATAAATTAATTTATATAAACTTTTATTTTTTTATTTTTATTTTTTTATTTTTGCCCACGAAATTGCAAATAGACGCCTAATAATGGCGTCCCATTTGAAATATTCGATGGTCTAAACTGATGCGACAGGGGCTGCCTTAAGAAAGTGGTGCTTTATGTATCTTTGTAGGTTGAAGTAAGAAAGTTCTACATCAGTATTTTCTAAGTTAAGTAGCTTAGCAAGACTAGCATCAGGGTGGATGAAACGACCATTTTTCTTATCCTTAAGATCCTTAGCACAAATATAAGCATTTAGTTCTTTACTTACGTCAGTTCTTGCCATTTCAGTACCAGTTGCCTTGCCTAGAAACTTGGCAAGTTCATCACTGATAGGGGCTGGCTTAGTGAAACCAGATGGTGGGCGATTACCTGAGGTCTTCTTCTTCTTGGAAGAAGCCTTAAGTGAGCTCTTTAATTCGCGGACAACAGTCTTAACAAGTGTCTTGTAATCAGCTCTTATTGAAGATATAAATCCAGCTGCTTGTTGAATCTTAGCTTCGAACTCAGCTAACTTAGCGACAGCGGATGTTTCATCAACAGTAACTTCAACTGCGACTTGAACATTCTCAACAACTGGTTCAGGAGCAGCAGCAGCTTCAACTGCCTTAACTTTCTTAACACGTTGTTTTGGTGCCTTCTCGGCGACTACAGGTTGTTCAACTGGAGTAGGTACAGGAGCAGGAGCAGCAGATTGCTTATCAGTTTTGGATGTTCTTACCATCTTTTATATACACTATTATAACCTTATTTTTTAAGTAGTTTAACGCATTTATATATTTATTCAATTTTTATTGCTGGATAACTCAAGTTATTCCTAAATGTATTACGTTTTTTATAAACGCGAGTTTTAATTTTACTAAAATTCTACAATTGATTCATTTCTGCAATTGATTCATATAACCAAGGCAAACTGGTTCTTGCAGGTATAGATACCAAAGTTAATGCTCTTAAAACATGAAGCGTACCTAATTTTCTATATTCTAAATCAATTCCGGTATATATAATATTTTCCATGATGGTTAATGCATGTTTTTGCATTTCTTCTCGAGAGTAATTTCTACCATTCATATAAATATGTCTTATTGCATAAACACTATCTAAACCATCGTTAAATGGATTAAAATACGGACAAATATTATTACGAACATTTATTGACATATTTGATCTATAATTCCATATTTCATATAAGTCAAATATTAATTTTAAATAATGAACTTTTTCTAAATTGCTAAACCATGTGCTTTGTGTATAATTTCCTAATAAATCAATTTCTATAAATAACTCGCTTATTCTGGTAGAAACGTTTTTACTTCTTATATTTTGAATTCTTAATAATGTGTTTTGTCTATTCGTTAATATTTGACTTTCATTTGTTAAAGAGTTCTCTACATTAAGTTTAATATTCGAATTTTTATAAAAAACTTTGGTAAATTTATCTAAATATTTAATGTTTTTGACGATATAAAAATCGATTTTATTTCGATTGTATGGATTCACTATAGTTCCCTGTTTTCTTAACATTGTAATTAAAGAATTTAATTCAAAACCATAAATAAAACCACTTGCATCCATATAACTAAAAAAATTTGAATGATGAATTTCTGATAAAGGTTCTAATGTATAAAAATCACTTTCATTCACACACAAATTTCGGTTTCTTAAAGCGGGTCCTCGAATGCGTAGTATTTTATTTGATAAATATTTCCTAAACAATGATTGTATCTTTATTGTACTATTCAGTTCTATAAAATATTCCTCTATACGTGTTATTAACTCCTGTTTTTTACCAGATATACGTAATTTATGTAGTTTTGCAATTCTCTTTAATTTATCTAATTTGTATTTTGTAATTGAATTTTTATCTTTAAAATAATCATTATACGATATCAGTTTTTCTTCAGTTTTACTTATCTCGTTATTTTTTTCATCATTTTTAGTTATGTAATCATTGTTTAACATTTTTGAAAAAACTTGCATTTTATATATAATATTATAATTTATAATGTATTTATATATATTTATCAAGATAACTGCATAACACTTACCTTTATTTTCATATAATTGATTCCATTTGTAATATAACATGTATATTATATTACTATAATATAAAGTTATATGCATTTGTCTTGAGAAAAAAAATATAAAACAAAATAACACCATTTTCAGTGTTAGTTTAAATAATTAATGTAAAAAATTGATTTAAAGATTTTAGTATATCTACATTACACAAACAGAATCGTATTATTATACAATGTCATCTTTCGCTCAAACTAAACCAGTTGTTCTTTCAGTTGCAGAATGGAATCCATCTGCTAATAAGTATATGGTACCAAAGATTAATGATAGAGGTGGAAAATCAATTAATTTAATTAGTAAGCAAACTAATAGATCTCTTCATATTTCAACTCCACTTTTAATGACTTGGGGTATTTCAGACTATATTGATGAAAAAGGTGAATCAGACGGAAAGTACAGTATTTCACTTACATTTCCAAATTCAGAATATGAAAATCCAGCTACAAAAGAATTTTTACAAAAATTAAAAGATTTTGAAAATCAAATATTAGACGATGCAGTAAAGAACTCTGAATTATGGTGGGGTGAAGAAATGTCTCGTGAGTTATGCAAACACACATTCTTTCCATTCTTAAAATATAGTAAAAATAAAGATACAAAAAAAATTGATACAAGCAAACCACCATCTATTCGTGCAAAAGTACCATATTATAATGAAAAATGGGCCGTTGAGTTATATGATACTCAATCCAATCTAATCTTCCCTTGTGATGACCCAACCAGAATTCCTCCAGATTTTGTACCAAAGATGAGTAATATCGCTTGTGTATTACAATGTGGCGGCATTTGGATTGGTGGCAAAGGTTGGGGTTTAACATGGAAGATGGTCCAAGGTGTTGTTAAGCCAAGAGAAATTGTAAGTGTTTATGGTAAATGCCATATTCAATTATCAAACGAAGACATTAATGTATTAGAAAAGCAAGTTATTCCTAAGTCAGAAGATGATGAAGTAGTCGAAGAAGATACAACTGAACAACAAACTGTTGTAGAAGACAGTGATGATGATGAAGAAGAAGCTGAACCAGTTGTTGAAAAGGTACCTGAACCAGTTGTAGCTGCACCAGCACCAGCACCAGCACCAGTTAAGAAAGTCGTAAAAAAGGCAGCACCAGTTGTTGAAGTTCCTGTTGAAAAGGTAGAAGAAGCACCAAAGAAGAAGATTATTAAGAAAAAGGTATAAAATATCACAAGCTAATAAAAAAATAAAAACTAAAAACCAAAAATCAATAAAAATATACTAACATAAGTTAGTATATTTTTTTATGATGTATATCACGTATATGGCGCGCTACTATATATGCAAACTAATTTGTAAAATAATATCAGCTTTTTGGATTACGTCAAATATATCATCCAGTTGCTTGGGTATGCCCATTCTTCTCAATAATATAGTTTGATGTTTTTTTATATTTAAATTCTCTATATACACTACAAATTGAATTCCTCCGATTTCTATCTCTATTTTTTCTTTATCCCATATATCCGATATTTTATATGATAAATCTACATATATGTTGTTGTTTTTATCAATACTTATATTATCTGGTAATATTGGAATGCATTTAACGTATAAATCTGATCCAGAATTATCATATATTAATTCTTGATGCCATAGTGGTATTAAATACAACTTATTTTCAATTTGCATTTTATATAACGAATGATTGAATAAATCTTCTAACATCGGATTCAAAATAATACATTCATCTTTTTCCATTTTTTTCTTAACTATATCGTTTATCTGGTTTAAAAATTGTTCGGAAATATAAAAAATTTCGCGATTTTTTAACAAGAGTTCGTAAATTGTTAATAATAGCTTTTTATCTATTTTTTCTAAAAATACAACCGCTTTGTTTTCACACATCTGTGTAATTTTTGTAATAATCGTATTAAAAATACGGTACTGAAAATCATTTTGCAATCCTCCTTCTGATAAGCTTTTTAAAAATTCAGCTAATAAATCCTTGTATGATTTGATATCATTAAATGACTTATGATCATTTTTTTCGTTTAATAGAAAATCATACGCTTCGTGTATTTTTTGAAATTTTGCAGAAGCATCTGGCGATTTATTTTTATCAGGATGGTACAATAAAGCTTTCATTCTATATTTTTTTTTTATGATATCTTCTGTAATTTGTATAGTTGTTTCATCTATTTCTAATAATTCACACGCATCTTTATGATTCATAATTATGTACCTTAGTTATAAAATAAAACATAATACTTTCTAAATGATAAATTGGTCTATAATTATTATTATAATATTTTAAAAATGTATATGTTTTTTCTAATAGTTCAGATGTATTTTTTTGGGATAAATTTTTATTTTGTATAAAATGGTATAAAATATACCATATACATTCTGCTACGTCTAAATTGTAAATTAATATATCATAAATACTATCACGAAACGATGTGAATGACAAATTTTTATGATTTGTAATTTTTTGTATTAGATTATCACATATAATATTAAAAACGTCTTTGGGTAAATCCTGTCCGGGTTTTATTATATTAAACGATTTTAATTCTTTCCCATTTAGTATTCCCGACGTATCAATTCTTTCCATCGTTTTTTTTGTGTTATTTTTGAAAAATAGACTATTTGTATTTGATACGTTTGTTATGCGTGAAATGAATTTATTATTTAATGGTTGTTCATAATCATTGTCTGTAATCGCATGAGATATTTGCATAGATTGTTTTGAATTCATCGCAATCATTTCATATTGTTCTTTTGTGGGACGTTTAATATTCAATACTTTACATGATTTTATTATGTTGTTTGGTATAAAACTTACGTGTTCTGTAATAATTAAAAAATGTATTTGTATAGGAGAATATGTATGGGAATATTGTTGTAAATAACTATAAAATATTTCTAATAATTCGGAATGTATGATATGAAAATTTTTACAAACAATAAATCCGATCTTTTCGTGTTTCACTGAAACTATTTCCACTATTTGTAAAAAAATCTCATGCCATAATATTTTGGAATTGCAGCCTAACATAGACATATCTATTTCATAATGAATATCACTAATGTGATACGTATAGATTTGTTTTTCGGTCTGTATTGTAATTTTTTTATCATATTTTAAATCGGTTGAACTATACTTTTTTAAAAGAGCGAGTGTTTGAGTATATTTACCAACTCCGGGTGGTCCATATATTATCATATTTCCCATTTGAGATATTGTTTTTGGAATGTTCTCATTCACAGTAATTAATTCTGGGTGTAGATTATATGATTTATATGATTCTAAGTATTCTTCATAATGTGATTCATAAAATTTCATGATATTATGTAATTGTTATACTGTATTACATAATAACGAGTTATATTTAGATTTATTTCTAACGCAAATAATTTATCCGTCTGCAAATAATTGGTTGGTTCTCATTTGAAATAATTCGCTTGAATATGATAACATTACCCAAGAAATTATAAATATTATAATATACAATGCAAATAGGTATGGTTGAAGAGTTTTATTATCTATTGTTATATCTATTCCTCTATTTAAAACATTTTTAAATACAGTGGATACTTTAAGATTATTTACCCCAATTACACCAAGTATAAATAGAATAAGAAATACAAAATTGGATATAAATAATCCTTTATAATCATCTAACAATTTTCTTGGCTTACGTTCAAACGGAATATCTCCGAATGTAGTATTTTTTTTATTTTTTTTGATATAAGATACGGTTAATACAATTAATAATAATGATATAATTGATAATGATATTGGCAAAACTGCGAATATCCATAACGGTAGTGGATTTTTACTAATATATGTTACAAAATCGAAAAAACTACCACTAAAAAATAAAAAAAAATCAAATTTAACTAATCCTTTATCTTTATCCAAATTGTATAAATCGCTGATTGTTTTGAATCCTGCAAAAAAAGTTAAAATAAATAAAAAAATGATTATTAGTCCTTCTGTTTTCTTATCAAATAAATAAACAAAAAAGGTTATATACAATATAATAAAAACTATTTCTAAAATATATGGAACACCACAATCCATTTTATTTATATATTATGTTATTTTATTTATTCTAATTTTTATTTTTTACTAATTGAGCGCATTGTTTGCGTTTTTCCTGGCGTAGAATATGCGAAATTATTCATATCAGTATTTGCAGTATTACTACTATTGGATGATGATATATAGTTATCAATGTCATCTTCATCTTTATTTTCATCTTCTTCAATTTGTTCCATACTAGAGAATTCAATTGGTTTTGAAAGGTCGATGGTTTCATTTAATTCATCATCATTCCAATCCGAATTTATATTAGGAAATGCGTCTAAATTAACTGAACGCCTAAATAGATTTTGTTTAATTGGAGCATTCGTATGTAATGGTACAGTATCGTTATCATAACCAGGGGTATAAGCATATTGACTACCTTGAGATACTTGACGCGCACCACAATACATTTGCGAATCTTGACTTCCAAGTGTTTTATATGCTACAACGATATCTTCACATAGCATTGTCATAAAACAATCATTCAATAATTTATTTTCTCGCATATATTTCCTCATATTTTTGAAAAATTTGGATAATAATTTTAATATTTTTCTGGCTTCAATTGAATATCTTTCTCTTTTATAATCTTTGCATATTGATAATAATTCCAATGTTTTTTGACGATACATGTATTTTGATAAATTTGTATAATAAGTTTCATTTGTATGATAATCTTCTAAATCAGGTACCGCTTCAACAATACATAATAACTGGGTTCCATGTATATTATTTGAACCGCTTACAACAGCATTTATTTCAACCTCTGCGTAATATGGTTCTTTTGTTCGAATGTGATAACTCTTACAAGCTTCGCTATCAACTATATCTTCTTTTAATGTATCTACCCAAGTATTTGTTTTCCAATCGTAAAATTCGCCGTCTTCTATTGATAATTCAACATCTTCAATTGCTGGACGAAGTATTCTTTGTAAGATCTCTCCATATACTAACCCCGATTTTTCGCCATTATCAATAAAACGATATTCTGATTTTTGTTTTGAAGCAAAATCTTGCAACATTTTATAATTATGTTCTGTTCCAATACCAATCATTACGTTTGCATAATCATAGCAAATAAACTCCATTAATAATGCATTAATTGTAATTCCAACAGTAGGATAACCATCTGTTAAGAATATATGATAAGGTTTAATTAATGGGTTTTCTTCTATCTTTTTTGAGATTACATCCTTTGCGTTTTCTAATGCAGCTCCAATATTGGTACTACCAGTAGATTTAATACCATTAACAATATCAATTAATGACATGTAATTGTTTTTATCTACCTTAACATATTCAATGCATGTATCTACATGATCATCAAATATATCAATTTGAATATATACATTCGCATTATCTAATGTAGCAATATATTCGATTATATTTACTAATGTTTTCTTAACATGATGCATTTTTGTATTATTATCTTTACAAAATTCATCCATTGAACCGGAACGGTCAACAGAGAATTCTAAAAATATTTGGTTTTGGGAAACTTCAGTTTCTTTCATTTCAAGTTTTAAAACACCAAAATAGTAGTTTTCGTCCGCGTTTTTATCATTTTGATTAATTTTAAATAGTTCATTAAAATCATTGTAATTAATTACTGGATCTGTATGAATTTCAAGCATGCATTTTTTGATATTAGTATTTTCGTTAATTGAAGCCATTGTTAAAGTTAAAGTTAAAGTTAAAGTTAAAGTTTCAAGCAATACGTAATCTTATTTAAGTTATATTATTAATTTGCTATATAAAAAAATATAATAAAATGATTTCAATTTTTTACAACTTAAATGTATTTATATAATATATTTTATTGTACAAATAAATGTTTTCAAATATACAATATTCAGGAAAACACCTCATTATTGATATTAAAAATATAAAAAATCAAGATATAATTAATGATATCGATAAATTAAAAAAAATAATGGATTCTATTTGCGAAAAGTATGATTTCAATGTATTACAAAAAATAGAACACCAATTTGAACCACAAGGTATTAGTATTATATATTTGCTATCAGAATCTCACATAACAATACATACCTTTCCAGAAAAAAAATACATAGCATTTGATTTATATACTTGTAGAGAATATCCAAATAATGACGTATATAACGAAATACATAATTATATTGTTGAAGAATTTCAATGTGATTTGGAGAACCCACAAATCATTGATCGCGAGTTCTAGGTATATGGTTTTATAAAGTTTGATAGAAAATTGAATTTTCCGTTTTAGTGGAAAAAAATACAAAAATAAATAAAACACATAATATATTATATATTATATTATATATTATATTGTATATGAGCTACGACGACGTTTTAGATGAAATGGAACTACTTGATTGTGCAATTTATATTACACAAGAATGCGTAAAAAAACGCCATTTTACAGGGATTACTGGTAATCGGGGGATAAATTATAGTGTTTGTTGTGCTTACACTGCTCCTGCCGTTGCAATTAGTATAATGTGGTTGGAACAACACAACATCCGTAATATAGATGAATTTAACACTATGTTGAGTAAAAATGAAATTTTAAGCCCACGTGGTAATAATCCTTTGACTGGACAAACAATGTGCCAAGGAATTAACGAATCAATGGCTCCTATTTGGAGTCATCATTCTCACAAAAATACAGGAATAAATATATGGTTAAGCAAAGACCAAGACTATTTCAATTATTTTGACGTCCAATTTGCCCAAGGAGATAAAGTTATTCTTGATCCTGGTATAAATCATATATCATTTACTGATGAACAAATTAATTCAATACATCATTCATTAATTTATGTTTCAAAAGTTCGTGATGATTGCTATATCATTGATTCATGGTGCAGTGACGATTTTTGTCGAAAGTTAACAAGGAGAATTCATAAGACTCAAGATGTGATAGACGCACTCTCCGCGATAAATGCAAACGGTAAACAGGACGGGTTTACATATGATCAAAAACAAATAGCCAACACTATTACAGGCGATTTAATGATTAAATATTTTCAAGATCCAGTTGTCGGTGGCAGTTGCAGAAAACCATTGCAAATATTCAAATTAAATAATACTGCTATAAAAAGATTTATGGAAGTAAATTACCCACATGGAGTCCATGGAGAGTTCAAATATGGAGGAAAAAAAATAAAACGCACGAATAAATCAAATAAACCAAAAAAATCAAAAAAATCAAAAACAAAAAAATCAAAAACAAAAAAATCCCAGTTGTAATATTGTATCTTGATTATATTTCTATATTATATTTTTCTTTTAACCAATCTATTATTACCTCTGGTTCGCATGTTAAGAATCCTTCTTTAAATTTTTTTATATTTAAAAATTGAGGTTTAGCCATATTCGCAGTTTTATAAAAAGCATATGCTCCAAATTTTCCATTGCGAATACTTAAATTATCATTGAGAACTCGTACTATTTTTATATTCGGTGGTTTTCGTAAACCATTTCCATTTATAAAGTCAATTGCTTCATCTAATGTAATATCCATCAAATCACCATCCCAGTCTTTTAAACTTTTTTTTGTTTCTCCCCATTCTAAGTAATTACCATAACGTCCTATACGAATCATTATTTCATTTTCTTGATATTTACCAAGAGAACGTTGTGTTGAATCGAGTAAATCATCTAAGTTATAATTACCGTTTTTCAAACGTTCAAAATCGATATTAACCTCTTTTTTTATTGGCTTGTATTCGATTTCACCATTTTCATTTTTCGTTCTTATTGTAGCACCAAATTTTGCAAAAACTACCTCATGTTCCTCATCTAATTTATACGATTCTTTTGATAATTTTGAAATAGGTTTTATAAGGGTCTTTATTGTAGTATTACATTCGCTACATATCATATTCCATTCTTCGTTGCCATTGGATATGATATCCAATTTGTCTTCCATTTGTTTTGTATATCCATACGAGAAGATTGTATCAAAGTGTTTTGTAAGAAATTCGATTATAATTATACCAATTGGTTGTATTACCAGTTTATTCTTTTCATTTCCTACTATTTTTTCATTTTTCGCTTCTTCTATTTTTTTACCAATCAATTTATATTCTAAACAGGAGAACTTTTCACCTTCAATATTCGTTTTTTTAACATACCCGCGTTCTTGTATTGTATCCACTAACATCGAAAATGTGGAAGGTCTTCCTATACCCATGTTCTCCAATTCTTTGATTAAACTCGATTCTGTATAATGCGAATGTTTGTTATAAAATGATACGATACTTTCGATTGAATTATATACGATGGGGGATTTTGATTTGAGAACTGTTTCAAAAAATAATAATAAGCCTTTTCCTGTATTTTGTTCGTTTATTGGATTTGCTGAACCAATGTTTTTCTTCCATCCTAGAAATAACGGTATTTCAACTTTGTTTATATACATAGCATCATCGGGTGCAGTTATATTAACGCTAACTATATTATTAATTGCATCTGACATACAACTATTCACTGTATTTGACCAAATTAATTTATAAAGCGATATTATTCTTTTATCATTGTATGCTACGTTGGATTGTTCTATATGGGTAGCACGTATTGCCTCGTGGGGATTACCTTCCGAGTTCTCCAATTTACTTAATGTACCAATATATTTTTCACCAAATTTATTTTGTATGTATTTCTTTGCTTCTACTATAAAATCTTTTGAATATTTGGTACTTTCTGTTCTCATGTATGTTATATGCCCGTCTTGATATAATATTTGACAATAACTCATTGTATCTTTTGGAGATAAATGTAATAGATTACTTGCTGTTTGAAGTAGATTGGATGTATTGAATGGATTTGGAGAATGGTTTATTGTTTCTTTTGGAGAACCTATCGCGATTTCATAATTAAAATCAACCGATTTTTGCATAAATTGGAGAACATCCTCTTTTTTTGTAAAATCTTTGTTTAATTGAAATTCAATGTTTTTTGAAAAGAAATTTCCACTTATTTTATATTTATATTCGACTCCTTTCCCATGTTTGCGTTCAATTTCATTGTCGTATACTAATCTTAATGCTGGTGTTTGACATCTACCTGCAGATAAACTGTTCTCCTTATCACTATATAAATATTTCCACAAAATAGGTGATATTTTGAATCCAACCAACATATCTAATACTTGGCGCGCATGTTGTGCTTTAACCAGATTCATATCAATCGTTTTTGGAGTTTTAATCGCATTTTGTATAGCTGTTTTTGTAATTTCATGAAATATAATTCTTTGGGTCGTATCTACCGGTAATTCGAATACATCGCATATATGCCACGCGATTGCCTCACCTTCTCGATCATCGTCTGTAGCTAATATAATTTGTGATTTGGAGAACTGACTAATAATGGATTGCATTGTAAGAACGTGTCCTCTTTTTTCGGCTAGAATGGAGAACTTAACTGAATAATCTTTTTTGGTATCAATTGATTTTAAACCCTCTATATTTCGAATATGACCTTTTGATGCAATGCATTTGTAATCGGGACCTAAATAACTTTCTATTTTAGCACATTTTGACGGAGATTCTACGATAACTAACCATTGTGCATTTTCTTTATTGAATTCTGTTTTCGTTTTCTTTGAAAATGTTTTTTTGCATTTTGGTGGCATGGAGAGGATAATAATATATAAAGGGAATTGTCTATATATTATATTTTTTACTTATTTCTTGGATTTGCGTGCTTTCTTGGATTTGCGTGCTTTCTTGGATTTGCGTGCTTTCTTGGATTTGCTACGTTTGCCGCCATTTTTTGGCGGAACATCTAAATTAGTTTGTGTAGAATCTTTCATACTTAATAAACGGTTAGCTGCGTCTTTGGTTTCACGGGTTTCAGTATCAGATACATTTGTATTGATTACTTCTTTTAATTTTGTTGTGTCCAATGTACCTGCATCTTTTTCTCTTGTTTCTTGGTCTTTACGCAAAGTTGCTTGTTGTTTATCAACATATTTTTCCCATGCATCGTGTCCGGTATATCCTACTGCCATTTTGTCGGTTATATAATATACTAACATTTTTTCTAAATACAATCATTCTCTACCATTTTTTTCACTAAATCATCAAATTTGATTTCAGGAATCAACCCTAAAATACCCGTATATGTATCGTATCCAATTTCATTAACACCTTCGCCTTTCCATCCTAAATGAATACATTTCAACTCAAACGCCTTTTCTATGAATTTTGAACCATCTTGTCCAGTTATTCCTGTAATAAATGCGACTTTTGACATATAATTTCGTATATTACATAATGTGTGTTCTGTTTAAGTTAATAAAAAACAACATAAATATATTTTACGATATAGTAATGTATATACTCCTCTACAGAACCAAATGCGCAAATATCGTGTTTGTATTCACGACAGAAAATATACATCATGGAATTTTGTAGACATGGAATCAACTATAGAGAACAATCAATTAAATGATAGTAATCCATTCGATATGCGATTATTTACGGATGATATTATTCTATCCAACGGTGAATTGATAGAGTCGCGTATTCGAACATTTACCACAATACCAGGAGTATTGTTATTAGAGAATAACAAAACCTATGGAAGGAGTGATAACAAAAAACGGTTGTTGTATAAATGTGTTCCAAATGATTCAAAATTGCCTGTTTTTTTAATTCCGTATGATATTAAACTAGGATTTTCAAAAGACATTAAAAATAAATACGTGGTTTTTAAATTCGAACATTGGAATCAAAAACACCCACACGGCATTTTATTGGAGGTTTTGGGTGATGTTAATGAATTGAATGCATATTATGAATACCAATTGTATTGTAAAAACATACATGATAGCATATCCGATTTTAATAAAAAAACGAGACAATTGTTCGCGAATAAAGATACAAACGAGATTATAGAAAAAATACGCAATAACCCGAATTTTAGTATTGTAGATAGAACCGAAGATTATGTTTTTAGTATTGATCCAGAGGGATGCTTAGACATGGACGACGCATTCAGTATCAAACAAAACGATCACGGTAATTGGGTTATAAGTATATATATTGCAAATGTGTTCTTTTGGTTAGAGACGTTTGATTTATGGGAATATATAACAACCCGCGTATCTACGATTTATTTACCCGATAGAAATCGTACAATGTTGCCTTCTATATTATCTGATAATTTATGCAGTCTATTTGAAAAACAATTGCGATTTGCATTTTGTATGGATATTGAAATTGATAACAGCGGAAACATCATTACCGATATGAAAACAATTAAAATTACAAATACGATTATCAAAGTATCCAAAAACTATTACTATGAAGAACCTGCGTTATTGAAGAATAAACATTATAAGAGTTTATTCGATATAATTAAGAAACAGGATTCGAAAATAAAAGACAGCCATGACTTAGTTGAATATTTAATGATTTATATGAATACAAAATGTGGAAAAATAATGGCACGCGAAAAAGTCGGCATTTTTCGTTCTGTAGCCATTAAACGCGGGGATGTCGAAATGTTAAACGACAACCATCTTCTTGATATTGTTAAGTATTGGAATAATGTATCAGGCGAATATGTATTATATTCGGAACAAGCGTATTTAAAACATGATTTGATGGGTATTGATACATATTCACATATTAGTAGTCCTATACGTAGATTGGTGGATTTATTAAATCAATCTATTTTTTGTATTCACTTTGGTTTGGTTTATAATATAACTTCAAATGCAAATCAGTTTTTAGATTATTGGTTGAACCATATAGAATTGATTAATAAACGAATGCGATTAATAAAAAAAGTGCAAAACAATTGCGAAATAATGCGTTTATGTAATGAGAATCAAGATGTCATGGAAAATTTACACGAAGGTATTATATTAGATAAAATACAAATAGATGGATATTTTAAATATACAGTATATCTGTCGGATATAAAAATACAATCGAATGTTAAATTATCGGTTGAGTTTGATTTATACACAGTTCATTCATTTAAATTATTCTATTTTGGAGATGAATATGATTTGAAACAAAAAATTAAATTGCAAATCGTATTGTAATGTAATGTAATGTGCTTATTTAATGCAATTTATTTCTGTGTAATAATATATGTTGTTCGAGAACCCAAATTTTTTAAAAATACATTCTGTTTTTCTTCAGAATGTATCTGGATATCTCCAAAATTGGATTCTTTTATAATTTCATATATATGAGTACTTACTTGTATAGTATCCGGTTCGGTACTTGTTTGTAATCTATTTGCTACATTAACAGTATTACCGATTACACATAAACGTGGTATTTCGATTCCTAATATACCAACTACTACTTTTCCAAGATTGATACCTATTCTCAATTGTAGAGGTTTATTATCAGGTGTTTGTATATTTTTTATTTCTCTTAATATATCAAACGCGAATAATACCATATTTTTGACATTATTTTTTTGATCGTTAGTATATATATCACTTACAACCATGTATGCGTCGCCAATTGTCTCTATTTTTTGTAAATTTGAATAACGATTCACAATATCATCAAATCGAGTGTATATATCATTCAATAATTTGTATATTATATCGGCATCGTATTTTTTCGCCAATTCAGTATAAGATACTATGTCTGTGAATAATATACAAATAAAATCATACGGTTTATATTCTTTAGTTTGTGTTAAATATCTATCTTCTAATTCCAATGGTAATATTTTTTTCAATAGTTCCAATTTTAATATTGTTTTATCTACTGGAATAAAAGATGTTAAACGGTTATCAATAATATTCATTACCATTTTACATTTTGGTGTAATATGATTTGTGTTTTCGAATTGTTTTATGTTTTTTTTTAAAATTGTTAAAAGATTAATACTTTGTAAATCAACGTTAGATTTAATATGGTAGGTTTGTTCTTCATAATCATTAATAATTAATGTTGTAGTTAATTTTGCAATAAAATCACTGAACAAATAACATAGTTGAATGTTATCTGTATCGAATATATTAGTTAATTCGATAATATTAATACACGTAAATAAACACCAAATAAAAACTATGAATTTTGTATATCGTTGGTATTTGAAATCAAATAATTTATAAATAAAATAACTTTCGGACAATGATAATGATAATATGATATATATATTATAGTTTGTTTTTCGAAATGGATATAATACAATATGAATTATATTGCTTGCAATATGATATTGAACATTAACATCAACCAACATTAAATTATTCATATCACAATATAATTTTAAAATCAATGGTGTAGTAAATAGCCACATAATTGTTCTTCTGAATTCATACTGGTATATACCGATTGTGTTATGATCAAGCAAATTATCCATAACATATTTCATATAAATAAAAGAAAGTGAATATAAAGTATAGTTTTTCATTTTTGATAGAATAATTAAATTTGCGATGAATCCGCAAAAAACGCATAATATAAAGACGTTTGCAGTTTTTATCATTGGATAAAATACAATTGGGTCTTCTTGAAATATTTCAAAATTGTTATATATGCATGGTTTCAAAATGTTATTCAATTGATAATAAAATAATGTGAATAAACATAATTTGAATATTTCATGCATTTACTTTATATATATATAATATAGTAAATTTATATTATATTATATATTATAAATTGTTAATTGATAAGTTGCTTTGTATATAATATATATAAATTGGTTAATACAATACATAAAGTACCTATTATTTTTTGTATAGTAATTTTGTCATTATTTAAAAATACACCATATACATAAGACATAACAATACCGAAATATGACAATACTGCATATATATACGTATCTAATCTTGTAATTGCATAAAATCGTAAATAATACCCAAATAAACCAATAAATGCATTCACTGCTAATGATAATGATACACCTCCATATAATTCCATATTAATTATATTTTTCCATAAATAAGGCGTTAAACCGAAAGCACCAACGAAATATGATAAAAATAAATGATTCCAGTTATTCAGTGTTTTTATATTTTTAACTAAGTAAAATATAATGGCTTCTGTTAATGCTGCCATTATTGCCATAAAAATACCTTCGTTCCAAAAGTTCTCCTTCATTTGTGTGTTTTTCTTTATTACGTCTTTTTTTTCATCAGAATCGTTTTTATATGGTTCTCTTGTGGCATCTTTTGAATTATTAAATTCATTCGCAATTAGATAAACACCAAATAATGGAATCAATAGAATAGGAGACAATGAAGCGCCTGATAGCAATAGTATTATAATTGGATATATATAGAATATAGTAGTAGCTACACCACTATCTAATAATTGAAAACTACGATAAGATGTATATACATGTGCCAACGTTGTAGCAGATAATAGTATTCCATAACTAGATAGAATTGACTTATAAATGAATTCCCAATCAACAAACACCGATGAAATAATTACATATGCAAAAAATCTGCTCCATACTTGTAGGATTAAATTGACGTTTATTTTTTTAACAAATATAGAATAAAAACTTAATAATGATTCTCCAAGTAATTTACTAATAATTTCCGAATACATATTATTTATATATAGTTATAAATTATTGTAAATCCACCATTACACCTTTTCTCATTGAAACTGCCCACACACATTTACACTATTTCATATTTTCAATTAGAAATACTGTAAAAAAATTGAAACAATTTTACTATATTATACTATTATTATATACAACACATTTATCTGTAAAATGTATGCCGTTGTTAGATATAACGATTATCGTAAAGAACAAGATTTTGAAATCATTGCAACTACTACTACCGATGTAGAATATGCTAAAAAAATAGCATTTAATAAAATCAAAGAAAACATACAAAACATGCCTGAATGTAAAAATGACGATGAACTTTATAAAATAGAAACCGATATTGAAACAGAATATTTCCAAC
>Ga0214921_10002899_pt1 | contig 27077 bp, 28 predicted proteins | sample LL1505_MetaG_FD_177992 | JGI IMG/M metagenome (GOLD analysis project Ga0214921, IMG submission 177992) | Freshwater microbial communities from Lake Lanier, Atlanta, Georgia, United States - LL-1505 | ecosystem: Environmental > Aquatic > Freshwater > Lake | place: USA: Georgia | collected... | reverse complement strand
GTGGGGTATTTGTGCAAGGTGAAAATGTGATTAAGGTAAATTCAAATCACAACTCTGTAACTGGTATATCTACCGATAAAAATAGTTACATCTCCCCAATTGTCATTAATGCAACCGGAACTTGGGCTGGTGAAATTGCAAAAATGGCTAATTCATACTTACCCATAATGCCAAGGCGCGGTTTTATTTTAGTTACTTCGCCTGCGCCAAAACTCATTCATCACAAAGTTTATGATGCAGATTATGTTGCAAATGTCGCAAGTGGGCAGGCAGATCTGCAATCATCGGCTGTAGTAGAAGGAACAGCCAGCGGGACTATTTTAATTGGAGCCTCTCGGGAACGAGTTGGCTTTAACGGTGAACTAGATGTAGCAATTTTGCGCCAACTGGCACGGCAAGCAATATCACTGTTTCCAATTCTCTCCAATGTGCAATTACTAAGGGCTTATCGTGGTTTTCGTCCATATGCTCCAGATCATTTACCAGTCATAGGAGAGGATGCACTTATTTCCGGTCTTTGGCATGCAGCAGGCCATGAAGGTGCTGGAATCGGATTAGCACCAGCAACTGGTGAACTAATCACTTCGCAAATAACAGGACAAAGTCCATTTATGGATCCATCACCATTTTCACCGAAGCGCTTTCAGGGTAGTGAATATGTCGCAGTCTGAAATTGAATTTACATATAACGATCAGAAAATTACTGCAGTAGCTGGCCAATCTGTTGGTGCTGCTTTACTAGCAGTAAATATTCGCTCCTTACGATTGAGTAGATTTGATCAAAATAAGCGTGGCATCTTCTGTGGGATCGGTGTTTGTTTTGATTGTTTAGTTGTAATAAATGGTATTGCAAACCAAAGAGCATGCATTATCGAAGCAAAAAATGGAATGAATGTGCAGACACAGGTAGGTTCAAATGCATAATGTTGTAATCGTTGGTGCAGGTCCAGCAGGATTAAGTGCAGCAATTGCTGCTGCGGCTGCAGGAGCTCCAGTACTTTTGATTGATAGCAATCCAAGGATGGGTGGTCAGTACTGGCGCATGGCTGCAGATAGTTTGGAAAATCAAACTGATCAGCATTATGACTTAGAGACTGGTTTACTACTTATCAATGCAGTAAAGGCTAGAAATGAAATCGAAGTTTGGTCAAACGCTCAGATCTGGAGTGCTACCCATAAAGATGGTGTAAATACTTTAAGAATTATTCATCAAGATAGTGAAAAAATTGTTACCACTAAAAATTTAATTATTTGCACTGGTGCATATGATCGAACTCTGCCGTTCCCGGGCTGGGACACGCCTGGCGTAATGACTCCTGGTGCGGTTCAATCGCTTTTGAAAGGGCACGCTGTACTAGCTGGCAAGCGGATAGTTGTTGCAGGCAGTGGCCCCTTCTTACTTCCAGTTGCTACTGGAGTTTTAAAAGCAGGCGGTGAAATTGTTGAGTTAATAGAAGCTAATAAGCCGATTAGATGGTTAAAATCTTTTGCCGCTATACTAGAAAATTTGCACAAGATTATTGAAGGTTATTACTACCTAAAAACTATTAGCACGGGCAAGGTACGCCCTCGATTTGGATATGCAGTAGTTAGAGCTTACAAAGCAGATACTGGTGAATTAGATTCAGTTGATATTGCCAAAATTGATAGGAATTTTAATATCAGGAAGATTAAAAATATAAAATGTGATGTTGCTGCAATAGGATGGGGCTTTACCGCCGATACATCCCTCGCCGGATCACTCGGTTGTAAACAAATTGTTGCAGAAGATGATGGAGTGGTTATTTGGGCGGATGATAAACAACAAACATCTGTCACGGGCATATTCGTTGCTGGCGAAATAACCGGAATTGGTGGCTCAGAGCTTTCTATGGCGGAAGGTGTAATTGCCGGAATATCTGCTGCAAAATTTGTTGGCTGTAAGGTAGAGATTAAAAAAGCTCATATTAAAAGAAGGGCAAAAAAACAAAGATTTGCAACAGCACTAATTCGTGCCTATCCAATTAAATCTGGCTGGAAATCTTGGCTTACTGGTGAATCAATTATTTGTCGGTGCGAAGAGGTTGATTTAAATGATTTAAAGCATGCAATTACAGAGCTAGGAGCAACCGATTCACGGACGGCAAAACTTTTTACAAGATGCGGAATGGGCCTTTGCCAAGGAAGAATTTGTGGACGGTCGGTTGTGGATCTGGTGGCAGATAATTTAGAAATCTCACCCACTGATATTGACCGAATTGCTGCTGTTAATCGACCAATTATTACGCCAATTCCACTTGGCGTTTTAGCGGCTGGCGAATAAGGTTTAGCCATGGCAACTAATAAACCTTGGCACGGTGTATTAACTGCTACGGCTCTGCCGTTTCGTGATGACCTTTCAATTGATTATGACAAATATGCCGAACACATTAAATGGCAAGCAGCTAATGGTGTGCATGGTGCAATACCAAATGGCTCCCTAGGTGAGTATCAGGTTTTAACACCAGAGGAGCGAAGTAAAGTGTTAAAAACTGCTATTGATGCTGCTCCAAATGGTTTTAATATTGTTCCTGGTGTTGCTGCTTATGGCGCAGCTGAATCCCGTCGATGGGCAGAACAAGCGGTTGAAATGGGTGCTAAGTGCGTTATGTTGTTGCCACCGACAGCATATCGAGCAAATGACGATGAGATTATTGCTCACTATAAAGAGGTAAATAAAGTCGGAGTTCCAATAATTGCTTATAACAATCCTTTTGATACAAAAGTAGATTTAACTCCGCAATTAGTTGCAAGAATTGCAGATACTTCTGAAAATGTTGTTGCAATTAAAGAATTCTCTGGTGACGTCCGTAGAATTTGGCAGTTGCACCATTATGCCCCGCGCATTGAGGTTTTGGTCGGCGCAGATGATGTTCTACTTGAGCTATCAACTGGTGGTGTGGTTGGTTGGATAGCTGGATTCCCAAATGCTCTTCCAAAAGAATCGGTTGAACTATATAACCTTTGTGTTTCTGGTAGATATGACGAAGCAAAACCAATTTATGCTGCTGTCCATAACCTTTTTAACTGGGATAGCCGCAAGGAATTTATTGTGGCAATTAAAATAGCTATGGAGGCGGTTGGTCGATATGGCGGACCTACAAGACTGCCTCGCTTACCACTTCCAGCAGCTGACCTTGCTCAATTAAACAAAGATATTCAACAAACTCTTAATTTCTATAAAAATAGAAAGTAACATCGTGAAAAATAGTTTGCGCACCGTAACTACGGTTGAATCGCACACTGAAGGAATGCCGGCTCGAGTAGTCACTAGTGGAATTGAAGAGATTCCTGGCAAAACAATGTTTGAGAAACGACTCTATTTCATGGAGCACATGGATCATATTCGCCAGTGGTTAATGTATGAACCAAGAGGTCATCCTGCAATGAGTGGGGCAATTCTACAAAAGCCAACTAGACCAGATGCTGATTGGGGCGTTGTTTATATTGAAGTTTCTGGTTGCTTGCCGATGTGTGGACATGGAACTATTGGCGTTGCAACAGTTTTAGTTGAAAAAGGATTAGTACCTGTTATAGAGCCAATTACTACAGTCCGGCTTGATACTCCAGCTGGATTAGTAATTGTTGATGTCCAAGTAAAAAATGGTAAGGCGGAAAAAGTCACTTTGACTAATGTGCCATCTTTTTCTTATCAATTAGATCAAACTATCGATGTACCTGGATACGGAAAAATAAAATATGACATGGCTTTTGGTGGAAACTTTTACGCCATAATCCCTGTGGATCGAATTGGAATTGAGTTTGAGCATACCAATGGCCAGAAGTTTCTAGCAGCAGGTCTTGCAATAAGTGATGCAATAAACTTACAAAATCGTCCAGTTCATCCAGAAAATCCGGATATTGCAATTTGTCACCATATTGATTTTATTGCACCAGGAAGCAATGCACTTCATTGGAAAAATGCAATGGCTATTTACCCTGGTTGGTTTGATCGTTCTCCTTGCGGGACAGGAACAAGTGCACGACTTGCCCAAATGGTAGCTCGAGGAGAGTTTAAAGATAGAGATGTATTGATAAATGAGTCATGGATCGGTTCGCAATTTGAAGGACGAGTCAAAGAGCACACTACGGTTGCGGGATTGCCAGCAATTATTCCAACAGTAACTGGTCGTGCTTGGATAATGGGCGAGGCAACTTGGGTTTTAGATCCTGCTGATCCATTTCCAAATGGATTTATTGCTTAAAGCACCAATGTTAAGGTAATCATTATTGCCGAAGTAATTGGTAGCGCTTGAATTAAAGCGTGCAAAGTAGCAATCAAATACTTTGGACCGTGCCTACGATGGCTAAACGATCCTAATACAGAAACTATTGTTGGATAGGTTGATAATGCTCCAGATACTCTTGAGCCCAATATATTTGCGGTAGCCGTCAGAAGCAAGATTAGTAATAGTGCTGTTAATAGCCTTACTGGTAGCTCCCACTTTGGTGCCTCTACCTTATCTGTTGGCTTTTCATATTTAGGAAACAAGCCCAGTGAAACAACCCAAGTAATTAGAAGTACCAGCATTACTTCTAAATTAGAAAATTTAATCAGATTCAAAATGTAACCACTTATCCAAACAGTGATAGTTGCTAATAAAATTGAGTACTTCCAATTGAATTTCTTAGCTGTTACTGCATAGATTAGGCAAAAAACAATTAATGAAATCTGTCCTACTAGCACGCCGTGTGCTGCAACCTTGGCAAATCCTCTCCCCTCTTGCATACCGATGATAATTAAAAATGGCCCAGTAGTTAGAGGCAATCCAAGGAACAAACCGCCAAGACGTGCGCTATATCTGCCTTGCAGAATTGATATCACCCAAACAAAAAACGGAGCTAAAAATAACTTAAGTCCGAGTAATAAACTCATAGCATCTCAATTTTTTTCGCAAGCGCCCCGCCAACCATGGCATGAAGCCTAGTTCCCTCTGGTAAATACTCCTCGGAGATAATCTCTCCCTGTTCGTGTACAGCACTAACCAAATCACCTCTACTAAATGGAATTACTACATTTATTTCAACTTTTGGCTTAGGAAGTGCTGATTCAATTGCTTTTACTAAAGTTTCAACTCCATAACCTGTACGAGCTGAGATCGCATACGCATTACTTTCTTTACGCAAAAGCTCCATTAGCACCTCTGGTGCAGCAATATCTGCTTTATTTATTGCAATGATTTCGGCAATTTCGCCACCACCAATTTCATCAATTACCTGACGCACAGCTCGCAGTTGCTCCTGTGGATCTGGGTGTGCACCATCGACTACATGCACAATTAGATCAGATTCAGATACCTCTTCAAGTGTTGATTTAAATGCTTCAACTAATTGGTGCGGTAAATGTCTTACGAAACCTACCGTATCCACCAAAGTAAAAATTCGACCATCTGTACTTTCTGTTTTCCTGACTGTTGGATCTAAGGTTGCAAAGAGCGCATTCTCAACTAATACATCAGCACCTGTTAATCGATTTAATAGCGAAGATTTGCCTGCATTTGTATATCCGGCAATTGCAACTGATGGAATATTGTTTCGTCTTCTCTCATTACGCTTAGTATCCCGCGAAATCTTCATATCTTTAATCTCACGACGAAGCTTTGACATTTTGTCATTAATTCTTCTTCTGTCAGTTTCAATCTTTGTTTCACCAGGTCCGCGTCCACCAATACCACCTGCTTGTCGAGACAAAGAGTCACCCCAACCACGTAGACGGGGCAACATGTAGGACATCTGTGCTAGCTCTACCTGCGCTTTACCTTCTCTACTTTTTGCATGCTGGGCAAAAATATCCAAAATTAAGGCGGTCCGATCAATGACTTTAACTTTAACTTTTTGTTCTAGTGTTCTTAGTTGGGCAGGTGATAACTCACCATCGCATACAACTGTATCTGCACCAGTCGCTACTACCGCTTCACGAACCTCTTTAACCTTTCCAGAGCCAATAAATGTTGCTGAATCTGGTTTATCTCGCCGCTGTATCAGCGCCTCCATAACCTGTGAGCCAGCGGTTTCAGCAAGTGCAGCTAACTCTTTTAATGAGTTATCAGCATCTTGTGCACTTCCTTGTGTCCAAACTCCAACTAAAACAACCTTTTCAAGCCGAAGCTGTCGATACTCAGCATCTGAAACATCTTGTAACTCTGTTGAAAGCCCACTTATGCGGCGTAGCGCCTGACGGTCTTGTAAATCTTGGTTACTGCTCTCAGGATTTTCACTTAACTCATAATCTGCTACCGCTTGGGCATTTTCTCTGATTAAAGTATCGATATCAATCTCAAGTGATTCATCCTTATCAAACTTTGAATCACTCACAAATATTGATCCAATTCAATATCTCGTATTAGCTCTGCTGGCCCAGTCAAAGTTGCATTGCTATGACCATCAATTTCAACAAGTAATTTTCCGCCTGGTGGATTTATGATCCACTTAATAGGCAATGGCTTATTTTTTATAATACTTGCAGCAAGGGCTACAGCGCAGGTTCCAGTTCCACAGGATTGTGTCTCACCTACTCCTCGCTCATAAACTCGCATTTGGATCTCGCCATTTTCTAAAAACTTAACAAATTCAATATTAACTCCATCTGGATACTCACTGTCTGGAGATACCTTTGGAGCGTTTTTTAAGTCACCTATCAGAGACATATCATTGGTGAATACCACCGCATGCGGATTTCCAATTTCAATATTTAAGCCAGAAAATGAATTGTTATTTGATTCGACTAAAATTTCACCTACTACCTGAGAAACTTGCCCCATATTCACCGATATATCACCACTCTCAGGTACTGATAAAAACTTTCTGCCAGCCCTGGTATTAATTGAATAAATCCCACTTGGTTGATGCCCGCGATCAGTTAAATACCTAGCCATTACCCTTATGCCATTACCGCACATTTCAGCGATTGACCCATCGGCATTTGAATAATCCATAAACCAAGCACCATCTTTTTTAACAATTCTAATAAAACCATCACAACCGACTCCATTTTTTCGATCGCATATTTTTTTGATTTGTTTTGGCGTAAAAGTTAATTGGTCCAACTCATCAAAAACTAAGACAAAATCATTATGTGTCCCGTGCCCGTAAGTAGCTTTGGTCATCAATTAATACTAGCCAAGAGTTTTTCTAGCCGTGCTGAGATTGAATCTGGCGCCAGCCACTGAATCCTCTCATCTCTGGAAAACCAGGTTTCCTGCCTTCTCGCATACGCCCTAGTGACACGCTTAGTCTCATCTTTAGCAAATGCTTCATCAGTTTCACCATTTAAGTAATTAATTATCTGGTTATAGCCAAGTGCTTTTTTGGCCGTAGTTGCCTGCTCTAACCCCTGTGTCATAAGCAATGAAACTTCTCGTGGAAAACCTTTGCTCCACATATCTTCAACTCTAGTATCAATTTTTTCATCAAGATTTGCTCTATCAAGCACTAGCCCAAACTGCTTTGCCTGCGGATATTTACTGCTCTCCTGCCTTGGTAAGTTCGCTGTGAAAGGTTTACCGGTTAACTCAATTACCTCAAGAGCGCGAATAACTCTTCTAATATTCTCCTTAGGAATAGCAAGAGCTGAGGCGGGATCTAATTTAGCAAGCCGCTCATGCATTATTTCATTACCAAATTTCTCTGCCTGCGCAGTTATTTTGTCTCTCACTAAGGGGTCAGTATCTGGAAAGTTTAAATCATCTAAAATTGCTTTGATATAAAGACCAGTCCCACCAACTACAACTACTGATTTACCGGAGCCAAGCAATTGATCAATTTTATTTCTGGCTACCTCCTGGTACCAGGAAACGTTTGCCTCATCTTTAATATCTAACACATCAATTAGATGGTGCTCCACGCCAGCTCGCTCTGGCACTGATAATTTTGCTGTTCCAATATCCATTCCTTTATAAACTTGCATAGAGTCAGCATTAACTACCTCGGCATTTATTTCCTTTGCAACAGCTATAGCTAATTCACTTTTTCCAGTGGCGGTTGCACCGCAAATAACAATTAATTTCATCTAGGACTAAAGTGATTTAAGGGAGCTCAAAGTTGGAATTCCAAGTAATATTTTTTTATCACCGATATCTTCCATCCATGCTGCATGGGCTGCGGCCCCTTTAGTTTTCTTGATCGCCAATGGCGCACCTGCCACAATATGGTTTGCATATGCTTCAACAACATTAACCTCAACTAGATCCCCAGGTCTGGCCCTATTTTCAGAATTATCAAAGTGAGTAAGGCGAAAATCAGCACTGCGCCCATTCATTCTCCTTTGATCAACATCATGTCTGCCCTCATGGCTTGAAACTAACAATTCAACCTTCTTACCAATTAACTTCTCATTTTCACTTTTAGAAATTTCCTGTTGAACCTTGTGTAGATGGTTATAACGCTGGGCCATAACATCATCCGATACCTGATCAGGCATTGTTGCAGCCGGTGTTCCTGGTCGCTTTGAGTACTGGAATGTGTAGGCAGCAGAAAATTTTGCTTCTTTAACTAAATTAATTGTTTGTGAAAAATCATCATCACTCTCACCAGGAAATCCCACAATAATGTCGGTGGTGATAGCAGCATTCGGCATAACTTTTCTCACCTTTTCAATAATTCCCAAATACCGATCGGATCGATATGAACGGCGCATAGCTTGCAGAATTTTGTCACTACCTGATTGAAGGGGCATATGCAGGTGAGGCATTACATTCTTTGTTTGAGCCATGGCGTCAATTACATCCTCGGTAAAATCTCGTGGATGTGGAGACATAAATCTAACTCGCTCTAAGCCATCAACCTTTCCGCACTCCCGAAGTAACTTAGCAAATGCACCCCGATCGCCAAAATCAACACCATAAGCATTAACATTTTGGCCAAGCAAGGTAATTTCAATTACGCCCTGATCTACTAAAGCTTTAACCTCATTCATAATGTCAACAGCAGGTCGATCTTTCTCAATGCCGCGAAGTTGGGGAACAATACAAAATGTGCAGGTGTTATTGCAGCCAACTGAGACTGAGACCCAGGCAGAAAAAGCAGAGTCACGTTTTACCGGTAGCGTTGACGGAAAATGCTCTAATGATTCCTTTATCTCTACTTGAGAATGCTCTTCAATTCTTGCTCGCTCAAGCAAAATTGGTAATGAGCCGATGTTATGAGTACCAAATACCACATCAACATATGGGGCGCGTTTGATGATTAGATCCTTATCTTTTTGAGCCATACAGCCACCTACTGCAATTTGAAAATTTGGATCACTTTTTTTGCGCGGCGCTAAAAAAGAAAGATTTCCATACAACTTATTGTCAGCATTTTCTCTAACCGCACAAGTATTAAACACCACTAAATCTGGTTGGGAATCTGCCAAAGCCTGGGTGTAACCAGCATCTAGGAGGAGGCCACTAATTCGTTCTGAATCATGGACATTCATCTGGCAACCATAGGTTTCAACTACAAAGGTAGGCATGGCGGTAATTCTACTTGCTACTTAGATCCAGTTAACTCCCGCATAATTCTTGCGCAAATACCATGGCCATAACCTTTGCGGGCTAATAAACCAGAAATCCTTCGATAAACAACCTCTGGATCTAAATGAGATATTGAATTGTATTTACGTTGTGCAAGAAGAAAAGCTTGGTTGTACTCGCTCTCATCATCAATCTCTTCAATTACCTCATTGATTATGTCTTGCGAAACCCCCTTGGTGCGAAGCTCACCGGCAATTACTCGCTTACTTAACTTCTTCGCCCGCTGCCTAGACTCTGACCATAATTTGGCAAACTCAAGATCATTTAACAATCCTTGTAATTCAAGTGAATCTAAAACAGCATTGGCTATTTCTGAGTCAGCCCCACGCTTTAGTAATTGTTTATGCAACTCATCCCTACTCTTTGCGCGAGGTGCAAGAGCGTATAACGCTATTGACATCGCCTCTGAGTAGGGATCAGCTACTACCTCTTGAGATTTCTTCAAGGTATTTTTGTGTGAGTTAGTGATTAGAACTCAACATCAGCGGTTGCTTCATCAACTGCTGCTACCAAGGCAGGATCTACCTCAGCTGGCACATATGAAGCTCTGATCTTGGTTTCAATATCATTAGCTAGATCTGGATTATCAATTAAGAATGCACGGGCATTCTCTTTACCCTGTCCTAGTTGATCACCCTCATAGGTAAACCAGGCACCAGATTTCTTGACGATTCCGATCTCAACACCCATATCAATTAATGATCCCTCACGGCTAATTCCAACACCGTAAATGATGTCAAACTCTGCTTGCTTAAATGGTGGGGCAACCTTATTTTTAACAATCTTTACGCGGGTTCTATTACCAACCGCATCTTGACCATCCTTTAAGGTTTCAATTCTGCGAACATCCAAACGCACTGATGCATAGAATTTCAACGCTTTTCCACCTGTTGTTGTCTCTGGTGAACCAAAAAAAACACCGATTTTATCGCGTAACTGGTTGATAAATATTGCGGTGGTGTTTGATTGATGTAGGGCGCCAGTCATTTTACGAAGTGCTTGTGACATAAGGCGTGCCTGAAGACCCATATGTGAATCACCCATCTCGCCTTCGATTTCAGCACGTGGTACTAATGCGGCAACTGAGTCAACAACTACAATATCAATTGCACCTGATCGGACTAACATATCCATAATTTCAAGTGCCTGTTCGCCAGTATCTGGTTGAGAAACTAATAGCGCATCAATATCAACGCCAAGTTTCTTTGCATACTCTGGATCCAATGCATGCTCAGCATCAATAAAGGCAGCGATACCACCAGCTTTTTGAGCATTAGCAATTGCATGTAATGCCACCGTTGTTTTACCGGAGGACTCTGGGCCATAGATCTCAACTACTCGACCACGTGGCAAGCCGCCAACGCCGAGAGCGATATCTAATGCAACTGAGCCAGTTGGGATTACCTCCATGGCAACAGCTTTTCGATCTCCCATCTTCATTACCGATCCTTTACCGAACTGACGCTCGATTTGGGCAAGGGCGGTATCTAGGGATTTACTACGATCACTAGATCGTTTATCTTCTTTTTTATCATCTTGTGGTTCTCTATTTGCAGAGGCCATAAAGATTTATTTCCTTTCTTCTCCTTGACCAGCTCTAGGGATTTCATCTCCTACAACGAGGTCATATCTTCGGTCCAGAAGGTACGGAACATCACTGACGGCTGGCTGAGAGGCCAGCGGAACTGTGGAACCGCTCTGGTTGGGCAAGATAATTGTATCGAACAACTGTTCGAAAGGGTAAAATCGAGCTAGGACACGCCGTTATCTGTATTTATCCGGCATCGCAGGGTTATGACGCACAACCGCCTTCCAAATCTCATCCGGCTCCATACCGATATCAATTGCCGCATTAACGCTAATTCCGCCTAGCTCGCTATGGATGATATCCCTGGCGTAGGTATCGGCATCAGGGAAGTAATTGTTTAGCCTGGTGCGAAGCTCTGAGATTCTCATTCTAATTAAAAAGTGAATTAGCCAATCGTTTTGACTGCGCTAATGACTCCTCATGTGTAATTGGAGAGCCAATCTGTCCAATCAACCATCTAAGGATCACCCCGCAAACAGCTGAGTCAGCTCCAAAAATTTTTGCAATCCCTTGGTGGGCAAGCACCCAAGTTGGATGGTTTGAGATTGTTACCAGCTTTGCAATATCACTTGGATCTGATTGGGTTAATTTGCGCAGCGCCTCATCTTGAGAGATCGCAGTTGAGAGTGCGTATAAAGCTTCTTGCCTTGAGGATGCTGCGAGCGCCATATCTGTCAACCTAATTACCTCAGACTCAACCAGGCACTCCATCATCTCTGCCTTATCGGCAAATTGATTGTAGATCGTAGCTTTTGAAACTTGAGAGCGTAAGGCAATATCTGCAATATTTGATTGGTAGTTACCCACCTCGGCTATAACTAATTTTGCACCCGCAAAGATAGCTGCGCGCGATTTATTACTTGTTGAATGTTGGCGGGCGTAAGGAATAAACGCCGGCTCGGCTGACAAGTTAAGCTGCGGTCTCTACCACTTGCAAAGTCGAGATTGTTAGTACTGGGGATTCGTGGGTTTTAACCACAGTGGCAACATCAACCAAGATTGTGGAAAGAGATAGATCAAGGGCTGAACAAATTGCATTTAATAATTCACTAGATGCTTCTTTATGTCCCCGCTCTACCTCAGATAGATAACCGAGTGAGACTCTGGCGCTTTTAGCAACATCTCTTAACGTGCGACCTTGCTCAATACGGGCAGCACGAAGTGAGCTACCAATATGTGTACGTAGAAGGATCACGGCTTAAGAGTACGCTCTAAAGCTGCTAATGCGCTGGTAATTGTGGCGTGGCGGATGATTTCCCGCGTGCCAGTAAGGGAGAGGGCAATTGCAAAACTCTCACCTTTACCTGCGACCCCAATCCAAGCCGTTCCTGCCTTTACCCCATTATTTGAACCAGGCCCTGCTACCCCTGTGGTGGCAAGTGCGTAATCTGTTTTAAATTTTTTAAGGCAACCTTGCGCCATTGCAAGAGCAATCTCCTCTGATACCGCGCCATACTTTAAAAGATCGGCTTTAGAAATTGAAAGTTCATTAATTTTTACCTGATCACTATATGCAATTACGCCACCAATAAAAACCTTAGATGCCCCTGGGAAATCAGTTAGCGCCGAAGCCAATCCACCACCGGTAATAGATTCTGCGACACTTAAACTTTTTCTTATCTTACTTAATTTTTTAACAACCAATTTAGCAACCTCTAAATCACTCACTTATTAAGCACCTTTCTGAAGTAATCTACACCTGTAGAAATAGTTAGGTATATTGCAACCGCCATAAATAAATCACGAGGTGTATTTAAAAATGATGGCAATGGCAGGATATAAAAGCCCACTCCAAAACTTTGGAAAAAAGTCTTAAGTTTTCCGCCTTTGCTTGCGGGTATTACGCCCTTTTTAATTACGGCAAATCTTAAAATAGTAACCGCAACCTCGCGAATCAAAAATATCCCTGTCACCCACCAAGAGAGCATGCCCAGAGTTGACGCTCCTACTGTGGCAGTAGCAAGCATCGCCTTGTCAGCTATTGGATCAAGCAACTTACCAAACTCAGTAATCTGATTTCTAGATCTAGCTAATTTTCCATCTAATATGTCACTTAGGCCAACAATAAAGAAAAGTATAAAGGCAATAATTCGCCACTTATCATCATCACCACTATTTTTAAACAAAGCGTAGGCACAAAATGGTAGAGCTAAGATTCGAAAGATTGTAAGTGAGTTAGGTAGGTTTGGTCGTTCTACTTTTTTCATATTACCTGCGCAATTAGGTCTACGCCCACCGCCTCGCTAACTACAGCATCAACATACTCGCCCACTCGATACTTACTTCTTGACTTAACAAATGTAGAGCCATCTACATCAGGACCTTGATGATCTGCCCTACCTTCCTGCTCGGCCTGATCCTCAATTAACACTCTCACCTTTTCACCAATCCGCGCCTCTGCCCGTTGAGTGATTAACTCATCAACTAAGGTTGATAATTCATTTACTCGCTCTGTTATTAACTCTGGTGCAACTTTATTGCTTAAAGTTTGCCCCTCAGTTTTATCCTCATCTGAGTAGCCGAATACGCCAATTGCATCTAGCTGTGCTTGAGATAAAAATTCAATTAAATCCATAAAATGTGCATCAGTTTCGCCAGGAAATCCAACGATAAAGTTAGATCTAATTCCAGCAGCGGGATTTAATGCTCTAATTTGAGTAATTAAGTGGAGGAATTTTTCGCCATCACCAAATCTGCGCATGCTTCTAAGCAATTCACCATTTGCATGTTGGAAGGAGAGATCAAAGTATGGAACAACCTTTTCAACAGAGACCATCGCCTGCAATAGTGATGGTCTAACCTCTGCCGGTTGCAGGTAGGAAAGCCTTATCCGCTCTATGCCATCTATCTTTGCCAGATCTGGAAGTATCTTCTCCATTAACTTCAAGTCACCTAAATCCTTGCCATATGAGGTGGTGTTTTCACTGACTAGGTAGAGCTCACTTACCCCAGTATCGGCCAACCACTTTGCCTCATCAATAATCTCTGTTGGTCTGCGCGAGATAAACGAGCCTCGAAAGTATGGGATAGCGCAAAAAGAACATCGCCGGTCACAGCCGCTGGCAATCTTAAGCGGGGCAATTGGTGCATTATCTAAACGCTTACGAAGCACACGTCCAATTGGTGAGGGCGTTGAAATATCGGCAGCTTTCTTATCGGCCCGTTCTGCTGGGGCAATTGGAAGTAGCGTGCGCCGATCCCTAGGTATGTGAGTTGTAATCTTTCCACCATCAATAATTGTGGTAAGTCTGGCAGAAATATCTTTGTAATCATCAAAACTTAGTATCGCATCAGCCTCAGGCATTGCAGTTGCTAGCTCATTGCCGTAACGCTCAGCCATACAACCGACTGCAACTACCGCTTTTGTAACACCATTGCCCTTAAGTGAGTGGGCTTGAATTAAGGCATCTACTGAATCTTTTTTTGCACTCTCGATAAAGCCGCAGGTATTAATAACAGCAATCTCAGCAAGTGCTGGATCTGAAACTAACTGCCAGCCATCTGCAGCTAATCTTCCTGCTAATTCTTCAGAGTCTGTTTCATTACGGGCGCAGCCCAAGGTAACCAACGCTACCGTGCGTGGTAATTTACTATTTATGGTTTTGGTAGACACTATGCGCTAAGGATAGCGCGCCAAAATTACTTAATTTCTACTTTACTACTATAACTGCCCGTTTATACCGAATTCCAACCGAACTACCTCGCCCTCAGCCCCGGCAACTCCTAATTCGGAGCCATTTACATTTAACTTAACCGCTCCAGCATTTCCAATTACTGCTCGGAGCAAATTTGGATCATTAAAGGTTGCAATCTGGCCAGCAGATATCTGACCATTAAATACACTTTCACCATTTTCATTTGTTAAGCCAACCCAGCTATGTCCATTAATACCAGTTAAAACTAAATTTACTCCCGCTGGAACAGTAATAGTTGTACTGCTCTCTTGCGCACTTGGCTTTTTAACAGAGACTGAAGTGATGCTCTCGCTGACAGCTGAAACATTATTAATTGCGATTTGAGCAACAAAGCCGATACTCAATGCTGCCGCTGATATTGATGCCAAGGTTCCAAAACGCATACGCTTTTTTTCTTTTGGCTTATCAGCAACATTATTTGCAGCTAACTGATCAATAATTTTTTTGCTTTCAGTATTTTGCGATGCCTCAAGCTCTGCAACTAGAACATCAGCATCAACCTGGAGGGCTTTTGATGTTTTAGTGTTAATGGCTTTTACTATAGATCTAATGTGGCCACGGGCGTAAGCAACTCCACCACATACTTCTACTGAGTTATTTTCTAAATCTTTAATAACACCAACACGAACATTTGTTAAAGAAGATATTTGTTCAACAGTTAAACCGGCAGCCTCTCGGGCTTGTTGTAGCGAAGATTTTTCAGCCATTGGTTTAACCTGTCTTGCTTTGGGGAGTCTAAGGGTAAAACCATTTTGGCCGTTTGATCAAGTTTTTTTGAAATATTTTTAGGGGTCACCACGCTTAAAATCGGGAGTTTAAGAGTTCACCCTTTTGTTCACCCCAAATTAAGTTACTGATTACCCCTTAAAGACTCCAGGACATCTGGCATCTGCTCTGCGTTAATCAAAACCGCCCGAGCTTTAGAACCTTCAGTAGGTCCGACAATTCCTCGACTCTCCATTAAATCCATTAATCGACCAGCTTTTGCAAATCCTATTCTTAATTTACGTTGCAACATTGAGGTAGAACCAAATTGTGTAGAAACGACTAATTGAACCGCCTGTAGTAACAAGTCAAGATCATCACCAATATCATCAGTTACAACATTGGGTTTAATTGGTGCATTTAAATCAATTCTATAAACAGGTTGTAACTGTCCTTTGACGTGATTTACAACCGCTTCGATCTCTCGTTCAGAAACATAAGCACCCTGAATTCGTACCGCTTTACTTGCTCCCATCGGTAAAAATAAGCCATCACCTTGACCAACTAATTTTTCGGCTCCAGGTGTATCTAGAATAACTCTAGAATCTGCAAGACTACTTGTTGCAAAAGATAATCTAGATGGAACATTTGCTTTTATTAAACCAGTAACAATGTCAACACTTGGTCTCTGGGTAGCAAGTACTAAGTGAATACCTGCAGCTCTTGCTAGCTGCGTAATTCTAACTATTGATTCCTCTACCTCGCGCGCTGCTACCATCATTAAATCTGCTAGCTCATCCACAATTACTAATAAATACGGATATGGTTCAAGGGTTCGATTACTGCCATCAGGTGGTGTTACTTTGCCAGCCTTAACCGCTTTGTTGAAATCATCAATGTGTCTAAAGCCATAGACGGATAGATCGTCATATCTCATTTCCATCTCACGTACTACCCATGCCAAAACATCAGCAGCTTTTTTTGGATTAGTAATAATTGGCGCAATTAAATGGGGAACTCCCTCATAGTTTGTCAGCTCAACTCGCTTAGGATCAATCATTACTAAGCGAACCTCATCAGGAGTTGCACGCATTAATATTGAAACAACTAATGAATTAATCATGGAAGACTTACCAGCACCTGTTGCACCTGCTACTAATAGGTGTGGCATCTTTGCTAAATTTGCACATAAGAAAGATCCTTCAACATCTTTACCAAGTGCAATCAACATTGGGTGCGGGTCATTTCCAGAAACTGGTGAACGAAGAACATCACCTAATGCAACAATTTCTCGATCAGAATTTGGTATCTCAATACCAACAGCAGACTTACCAGGAATAGGCGAAAGTATTCTTATCTCACCACTTGCAACTGCATAAGCAATATTTTTAGATAAAGCTGAGATCGCTTCAACCTTTACGCCATTACCAAGCTCAACCTCATACCTAGTCACTGTTGGGCCTCGCATATATCCGGTGACCTGGGCATCAACATCAAATTGATCAAATACCTGCTTGAGGGCGGCAACTACAGTTTCATTAACCTTTGACTTGCCTTTTGCAGCGGGCCCAGTTCGCAACAAATCCGCTGGTGGCAATTCATATTTAACATCAGATGATAAGAGCAGCTGTTGGGGTCGACTATTTTCAATCTTCGATGTTCGTTGAATTGTTGGAATTAGTTGCGTAACATCATCAAAGTCATCTAGTTCAACTTCATAATCTAATTGCTGTGGCTCAAACTCTTGGACTAAATCCTTTACCAGTGGTGATTCAAACGGAGGAGATTCACTAACCTCAAAATCCTCATCAACTAATCGTTGAGCACGCTTAGCCCGAGCACTACCAATTCCAGAAGCACCAAGTCTAAACAATTTACCAAACCAACTAATAACTTTAGAAAATGGAGTCTTAGTTATAACTAGTAATCCGAAAACTAAAACAATTACTAAAATTGGTATGGCTAATATCTCTGTAACTAAAGCAACTAAAGAGGTTGAAACCCCATAGCCAATCCAACCGCCACCTTGCCTAATTGCGGTGGCTCCCGTACCAACTGAACCATTAATGATATGAACAAGTGCAGTTGTACTAATTAATATCAAAATAGTACCGATTGTAATTCGACCAACTGCAGCCTTATCTTCAGGTATTTTAAATAAACGGTATGCAAAATAAATAAATATCAGTGGAGTCAGATACGCTAATGACCCAGCAGAACCAAATAAAAATGAATGAATTCCTCTACCCAATAAATTATCAAGTTGAAACCAAGTACCTGAGGCCGCGAGCATTGCTAATATAAAAATAAAAAATGCAATTCCATCTCGCTGATGTTCCGGGTCTAGCTCCTTTGATGATCTGAAAACAAATCTAATTGCACTTCCTAAAATCTTGGCAACGAGCCGCCAGAGCGATGATATTGCCCGGGTAATAGCCGGCAATATTCGCGGACGCTTTGAATTATTTTTCTTCTTTGCCATGAGAAGACAAGCCTAAAGAATAAGTTAAATACTTGGTGATATCGGCACGCACTTTATCCCAAAACTTAACTTAAAACTGGATTACTAAACCTCGATTACTAATGGAATGATCATCGGCTTTCGACGATGCTCCTCCCCCACCCAGCTTCCAATTGTCCGGCGAACAACTTGAGATAGTTGATGTGTGCCATTAAATCCACCAGCTACCGCCTTACTTAATGCTTTTTCAATATCACCTTTAACATCATCAAATAAACTCTTGTCTTCTGTAAATCCCCTAGCATGAATATCAGGACCAGCTACAATTTTTCCACTTTGTGAATCAATTACTACAACTACAGAGATAAAACCTTCATCGCCTAGAATTCTTCTATCTTTCAATGAGCTTTCGGTAATTTCACCAACACTTTGACCATCTACATAAACATAGCCACATGGGATAGAGCCTGAGATATCTGCATGACCATCTGCAACATCGATTGTAATTCCGTTTTCAGCAATTACAACATTATGCTCTGCTAATCCAGATTTCATAGCAAGGTCAGCATTTGCACGCATATGTCTCCACTCTCCATGCACCGGTAAAACATTCTTTGGTTTTACAACCTCATAGCAGTGCATAAGTTCACCCGCTGATGCATGGCCAGAGACGTGAACCATCGCATTTCCCTTATGAACAACATGGGCGCCAAATCTTGTTAGCTCATTAATAACACGGTAGACAGATTTTTCATTACCTGGAATCAATGAAGAAGCCAGTACAACTGTGTCACCTTTTCCTACCTGGATTTCATGATCTCCATTTGCAATACGAGAAAGAGCTGCAAGCGGCTCCCCCTGGGATCCAGTACAAATTAAAACTATTTTGTCACCAAATGAATCTATATCCTTGTAATCAACTACTAACCCGGTAGGCACTTTTAAGTATCCTAAATCTTCAGCCAGCTTCATATTGCGAATCATCGATCGACCAACATAGGCAACTTTACGGTTAGCCTCTTGTGCTGCATTTAGCACCTGTTGGATTCGGTGAACATGGGAAGCAAATGATGTAACAACTACTCGGCGCGGAGTCTTACTAATTGCCTCCTTAAGCGCTGGATAAATATCTTTTTCAGCAACTGTAAGTCCGGGTACATCCGCGTTGGTTGAATCAACCAAGAATAGATCGACACCTTCTTTGCCTAATCTGGCAAATGTTTCTAGATCTGTAACCTTGCCATCAAGTGGCATCTTATCCATCTTAAAATCACCGGTATGTAAAATTACGCCAGCAGGTGTTTTAATAGCAACTGCAAGTGAGTCTGGAATTGAATGATTAACTGTTACAAACTCAAGAGTAAATGGGCCAACCTTTTCTATCTGTCCAGCCTTAACCTGCGTCATTGGCGCAGTTATTCTGCGCTCTTTAAGTTTTGGTGTTACAAATGCAAGTGTTAATTGGGAGCCAATTATTCTTATATCGCTGCGCTCTCTGAGCAAATATGGCACCGCACCAATATGGTCTTCGTGTCCGTGGGTTAAAAAGATCGCTTCAATATCATCCATACGATCTTTTAGATAAGAAAAATCAGGCAAGATTAAATCTATGCCGGGCTGATCATCGCCAGGAAATAACACACCACAATCAACAATTAGTAATCTACCTTCATATTCAAATACCGTCATATTCCTACCAATTTCACCAAGTCCACCAAGTGCGACAATGCGCAAGGTTTTCTTAGCTAATTTGGCAGGGTAAGGCAGGCCAGGATGGGGATGATTCATCTATTTATTTTAATTTAACGCCGCCTGCTTGTAGATCAACTTTTAGTTGCGCAATTTGCGCATCGGTTGCATCAACAAGTGGCAATCTAGTAAATCCACCAGGAAGACCCATTAGATTTAATGCGGCTTTAGTAAGAATCGCACCTTGCGTACGGAATGTGCCGGTAAAAACTGGCAGTAGCTGTTGGTGAATTTCAAGTGCTTTATTTGAATCACCAGTGAACCAAGAATCTAACATCGCTCGCAATTGCCCACCAACTGTGTGACCACAAACAGAGACAAAGCCCACTGCTCCAACAGACAACAGAGGTAGATTTAAAATATCATCACCTGAGTAAACAGCTACCCCAGACCTTTTAATTACCCATGAAGTTGCAGCTGGATTACCTTTTGCATCTTTAAGCGCAACAATATTCTTATGTTCGGTTAGTTTAACAATAGTATCGGATTCAATCTCAACTCCAGTTCGACCTGGAATGTCATACATCATTACTGGAATATCAGTTGCATCTGCCATTGCTTTAAAATGTGCTTCGATTCCTGCTTGTGGTGGTTTGTTGTAATAAGGAGTAACAACTAACAGGCCATCAGCCCCAGCTTTTGCTGCTCGCTTTGCTTGTTCAACCGAATGTGAAGTTTCATTATTTCCAGCACCGGCAATGATTTTTATTTTATCGCCCACAACCTTTCTTACTACTTTAACAATCTGATCTTTTTCCTCATCGGAGGTAGTTGGCGCTTCACCCGTAGTTCCATTTACTGCAATTCCATCATGCCCGATTGAAACAAGATGAGAGGCAATCTTTTCTACGCCGCTCCAGTCAATATCTCCTGATTTAGTAAATGGCGTAACCATCGCCGTTATTAATCGACCAAATGGTGGAGTGATCTGCATGGCTTAAGGCTACCGCTTATTTATGGAGCTATGCGGCCAGATTTTTGAAATGCTCCATATGTTATTGGCATCAACTTGGAAAATTCCGCTTCCATCTTCTCTGCCACCATCTCAATTTCACGTTGTGGATAGGAAGGAAAATGTGAACCCTCGCGGGCTGTTCGAAGCGATAGAAAATTCATCAAAGCTCGGGCATTCATGGTCACATACATAGATGAATAAAGTGTTACCGGTAATACCGCTCTGGCTACCTCTCGCGCAACACCAGCATCCAACATTTTTTGGTAATTTTTATATGCCAATACACAGGTCTCTTTAATTGACGCAACAGTTAACTCATACTGCTCTGCAGTGCCATCAACAAATGTATAGGAACCGGCCTTACCAACTTGGACTAATTTTCGCTCTTTACTTGGAATATAAAAGACGGGTCTAAGTTCGCGATATCTTCCACTTTCCTCATTGTATGAAGCTATTCGATGGCGCATAAACTCTCTAAAAACAAAAATTGGTGCTGATATAAAAAACGTCATTGAGGTATGTTCAAATGGTGATCCGTGACGCTCTCTGGCTAAGTAATTAATCAAACCCTCAGACTTAGATGCATCGGCACCCACATCATCTAATGATTTATCCCCTGCTGTTGAAACTCTTGCTGCCCAAATTACATCGGCATCACTGGCACTGGATTTAACTAGTTCAACCGACATATCCTCGCGAAAAATGATCTCATCACTCATGGCTGCGACCCTATCTTTGGTGATTGGTGATTGGCTGGATTAAGGTGTCGGCGTGTCAATTAATCCAAGGAGTAATCCGGTAGATCGAACCGCATTAAGCGTTGCCTTTACCGTTGGGCTTTATGGCGCAGCCTTCGGCGCAGCTGGTGTAACCGCTGGATTTTCAATACTACAAACCTGCCTACTCTCACTTTTACTATTTTCTGGTGCCTCTCAATTTGCAGTTGTAGGAATTATGGGTGCCGGAGGTGCGGCAATTAGTGCAATCGCAACTGCAACATTACTTGGCTTTAGAAACGCTCTTTATGGATTACAAATGGCACCAATTTTAAAGGTTAACGGAATAAGAAGAATCCTCTCTGCTCAAATTACGATTGATGAATCGACAGCGGTAGCAACATTGCAAGAAAATGACTCTGACATGCGTCGAGGTTTTTATATAACTGGAATAGGTGTCTATATATTTTGGAACATATTCACATATTTAGGCGCACTTGGCGCAAGTGCGATTGGTGACCCAGCGGTATGGGGATTAGATGCTGCAGTACCAGCTGCATTTTGTGGATTGGTCTGGCCACGTCTAAAGAATAAAAAACAATTTATTATTTCTGCCTCCGCCATTGCATTAGCCCTTCTACTAACTCCGATAGCACCAGCTGGAGTTCCAATTATTGCTACTGTGCTACTTGCTGTGATATTTGGGTGGAAAAAATGACAGCTATTTGGATCGCAGTAATCGGGGCAAGCGTGACCGCATTTTTGAACAAATACATTGGCCATAGCGTTCCAGAACAATGGCTAGATCGACCAAGATTTAAACGAATTAATACCTTGGTACCTATCGTTTTACTTAGCGCATTAGTTGGTGTTCAAACATTTGCTCACAAAAAAGAGTTATTAATTGACCATCGGTTAGCGGGAGTTGGCGTAGCTCTACTTGCGCTGAAATTTAAAGCACCATTCCCAGTGGTAGTTATATCAGCAGCAGTAACATCTGCTGCAATATATAACTGGTTTTAAAGAACTTTAAGCGACTCTAGCTTCTCTTTTAGCACAGCATCAGATGGCTCAGTTAAGTGAGTTCCATCTGAGAAGATAATTACTGGAATTGAGCGTTGGCCACCATTTATTTCAATTACTTTATCACTAGCGCTCACATCGGCTTCAACATCAATATAGTTGTACTTAACATTATTCGCATCTAAAAACTTCTTTGAACGTCGGCAATCGCCACACCATTCTGCGCCATACATTGTTATTTCACTCATTTGATCTCCTCCATATAGTTTTCTAGGCCAACTGTTAATCCTGGATGCTTTGCAACATTTCTAATTCCAATTAGTACTCCAGGCATAAACCCTGCCCGATTGATTGAATCATGTCTAATGCTCAAAGTCTCGCCAGCATCACCAAATATAACCTCTTGGTGAGCAACATAACCATGTGAGCGCACGGAGTGAATCGGAACATCACCTATTTTAGCTCCTCTGGCTCCTGGAATAATAGTTTTACTTGCATCAGGCATTGGACTTTTTTTACTTTGCTTCCTAGCATCGGTAATCATCTCGGCAGTTCTAATTGCAGTACCAGATGGTGCATCAACTTTATTTGCATGGTGCAACTCAATTATCTCCACGCTTTCAAAGTATTTTGCAGCAGTTTGGGAAAACTGCATCATTAAAACTGCTCCTAGTCCAAAGTTCGGAGCAATTAATGCGCCAACCTTAGGATTTTTTGCTAACAACTCTTTCAGCACAGCAAGCTTTTTATCATCAAACCCAGTAGTCCCGACCACAACATGAATTCCATTACTAATTGCAAACTCAAGATTTTTCATTACCGATTCAGGGTGGGTGAAATCGACTATAACCTCTGTACCAGTTTTAACAAGCTGCTCTAATGAATCCCCAAGATCTAGCGCTGAACTAAGTGTTAAGTCGCCTGAACTTTCAATAGCTGCAACTGTTTCTGTGCCCATTCTTCCTTTGGCACCAAGAACTGCAACCTTCATGAGATTAACCTTTCAAATTTACTTGTGGATCTAAATGGTCCCACTACTGCAAGGGTAGGAGATGTCGGCAGGATTTGGCGGGCAATTTCCTTGATTTGATCTGGTGTTACGGCAGAAATCTCGCGCAGAATTTCATCAAAGCTTAAAACTTGACCGTAAACCAACTCACTTTTACCGATTCGAGTCATTCGTGAGCCGGTGTCCTCTTGGCTTAAAACCAATGACCCAGAAACAGCCCCCTTGGCTCTTTTGATCTCTTCCACTGTTAAACCATTCTCTGCCACATCATTTAATATAGATTGAATAATCTTTATAGACTCTTCGGCTTTGTCTGGCTTACAGCCAACATAAAAAGACAAGACACCACTACCGGCAAATTGCTGACTATATGCATAAGTTGAATATGCCAGACCGCGCTTTTCTCTAATTTCTTGAAATAATCTAGATGACATTCCGCCACCTAATGCCGAAGATAAAATACTCAAAGCAAATCTGCGCTTATCATCTCTGGCAACACCTGGTACACCATAAACAATATGTGCTTGCTCAGTTTTACGATCAAGCAGTGTCACTTCGCCTTTGCCTGGAACCTTTATTGCAGGTGACTTTCTTACTACAAAATCTTTTTTAGGCTGATCTAAAAAATTATCTTTTGAGAGTGCATCTTCAACCATTTCAATTACTTTTTTATGCTTAATATTTCCAGCAACTGCCACAACTAAATCTTCTGGCTTGTATCTATTCCGATAGTAGTTAAAAACCGTAGTTCTGCTCATGCCTTTAATTGATTCAATAGTTCCTAAAATTGGTCTACCTAGCGGTGTATCGCCGTAATACTTCTCTAAAAAAAGATCGTGGATTAGATCACTTGGATCATCATCGCGCATTGCAATCTCTTCAAGAACTACTTTTCGCTCGGCATCAACATCATCTGGCTTGACTACCGATGAAGTAATCAAATCACTAATTACATCAACTGCTAGCGGTAGATCTTTATCAATTACTCGGGCATAAAAACAGGTGTACTCCTTAGAGGTAAATGCATTTGTTTCGCCGCCGACTGCTTCAATTGCAGATGAAATCTCAAGAGAAGAGCGTTTTTTTGTTCCCTTAAATAACAAATGTTCTAGAAAATGTGAAGCTCCCGCAGTTGAAACAGTTTCATCGCGGGAGCCAACATTAACCCAAATACCAAAAGCTGCAGAGCGAACAGATCTTTCCTCTTCAGTGACTATTCGCAAGCCACTAGGTAAGACCGTTCTTGCCAAATTACTCGCTCTTTGCTTCTTCAGGAAGATTTGCTGGAACTAATGAGTATTTACCCTTTGGATCAATCTCATTAATAACAACTTCAATCTTCTCGCCAACCTTCATAACCTCTTCAAGGTTTTCAATGCGCTTTCCGCCATGCATCTTGCGAATTTGCGAGATATGCAGCAAGCCATCTTTACCTGGAGCGAGGTTTACGAAAGCACCAAATGTTGCAAGTTTTACAACTGCACCATTGAACTTGTCCCCAACAGAAAGTTGTACTGGATTTGCAATCGCATTAATTTGCGCCTTCGCAGCCTCAGCAGCTGAGCCCTCAGTTGCCCCAATATAAATAGTTCCATCATCTTCAATGGTGATATCTGCACCTGTCTCATCTTGAATCTGATTGATCATCTTGCCCTTAGGCCCGATAACTGCACCGATCATGTCAACAGGTACCTTGATTGAAATAATGCGAGGAGCAAGCAGTGACATTTCATCTGGAGATGAAATTGCTTGATTCATAACATCAAGGATGGCAAGACGAGCTTCCTTTGCTTGCAGCAATGCTGCTGAAAGAACGGATGCTGGAATACCATCAAGTTTTGTATCAAGTTGAAGTGCGGTAACAAACTCTTTTGTACCAGCAACTTTAAAGTCCATATCTCCGAATGCATCCTCTGCACCCAAAATATCGGTAAGCGCTACGTACTCAGTTTTACCATCAACATCATCAGAGATAAGTCCCATTGCAATACCAGCAACAGCAGCCTTAAGTGGCACACCTGCATTTAGTAATGACATTGTTGAAGCACAAACAGATCCCATAGATGTTGATCCATTAGAACCTAAGGCTTCTGAAACCTGACGAATTGCATAAGGAAACTCCTCGCGTGTTGGAAGTACTGGAACTAGAGCACGCTCTGCGAGCGCACCATGTCCAATCTCGCGACGCTTAGGTGAACCAACTCGACCAGTCTCACCAACAGAGTAAGGCGGGAAGTTGTAGTTATGCATATAACGCTTGTGATCCTCTGGAGAAAGAGTGTCTAGCTGTTGCTCCATCTTAAGCATATTTAAAGTGGTAATACCCAGAATCTGAGTCTCACCTCTTTCAAATATTGCTGAGCCGTGAACGCGAGGAATTACCTCAACCTCTGCAGTTAAGGCTCGAATATCGCGAAGACCGCGACCATCAATACGGATCTTGTCGCGTAATACTCGCTGGCGTACTAATTTCTTAGTAACTGAGCGAAGTGAAGCTGAGATTTCTTTAACTCGTTCTGGAAAATCAACTGTGACCTTCTCAGTAACAGATTTATTGATCTCATCAAGTTTGCTCTCACGCTCTTGCTTGCCAGCAATTGTTAACGCCTTTGCTAGATCATCCTTTGCAGCCTTTTCAACAACTGCATAAATATCATCTTGGTAATCAAGGAATACCGGGAATTCACCAGTTGGCTTTGCCGCCTGTTTAGCAAGCGCCAATTGTGCTTCGCAAAGTATGCGAATAAAGGGCTTAGATGCTTCTAATCCTTGGCCTACAATCTCCTCAGTTGGCACAGTTGCGCCACCCTTGATTAAATCAATGGTCTTACTTGTTGCCTCTGCTTCAACCATCATGATTGCAACATCACCATCTGAAATTCGACCAGCAACTACCATGTCAAAGACAGCTTTTTCTAAATCAGAGTGATTAGGGAAAGCAACCCATTGACCTTCGATAAGTGCAACACGCACGCCACCGATTGGGCCAGAGAATGGTAAGCCAGCTAATTGCGTTGACATTGATGCTGCGTTAATCGCAATTACGTCATACATATGATCTGGATTTAAAGCCATCACAGTTACAACGATCTGTATCTCATTACGTAATCCTTTAATGAAGGATGGACGTAGTGGTCGATCGATTAGGCGGCAGGTAAGGATTGCATCCTCAGAAGGACGTCCTTCTCTACGAAAAAATGATCCAGGAATTTTGCCAGCGGCATACATTCGCTCTTCCACGTCAACTGTTAGTGGGAAGAAATCAAATTGATCCTTCGGATTTTTTGATGCAGTAGTTGCAGATAGCAACATGCTGTCATCATCTAAGTACACGACAGCAGTTCCCGCTGCTTGCCGAGCTAGTCGGCCAGTTTCAAAGCGGATCTCCCGCTTTCCAAATTTACCGTTGTCTATTTTGGCAACGGCTGATTTCACATCTTGACCCTCCATGGGTCATCTCCATTTCTCAACACTTCATATCTAGAGAATGGATCTTCGATCGAAGTTCACGGAAAATCGTTTTCCGGAAACCACTACCGAGGACCAAAACTCTTAGCGATAAAGTTTTTTGCTGATTGTTATTTAACGGCGAAGATCGAGCTTTTCGATAATCGCTCTATAGCGCTCAATATCTGTCTTGGCGAGG
>Ga0214921_10002898_pt1 | contig 27078 bp, 20 predicted proteins | sample LL1505_MetaG_FD_177992 | JGI IMG/M metagenome (GOLD analysis project Ga0214921, IMG submission 177992) | Freshwater microbial communities from Lake Lanier, Atlanta, Georgia, United States - LL-1505 | ecosystem: Environmental > Aquatic > Freshwater > Lake | place: USA: Georgia | collected... | reverse complement strand
TTGAAAGTATGGCCGGCGTGGCTGCGGTCAAGCAGATCGCTGCCGTGGATGGCGTCGACAGCATCTTTGTCGGCCCGTCTGACCTGGCCGCCGCGCTCGGTCATCTGGGCAACCCCGGGCACCCTGAGGTGCAGGCCGTGATTGCCCAGATCTTTGCAGACGCCAAGGCAGCCGGCAAACCTTCTGGCATTTTGGCGCCGCTTGAAGCGCACGCCCGCAAGTACCTGGAAATGGGCTGCACCTTCGTGGGCGTGGGCAGCGATCTGGGTGCCTTTCGCGCCGCCACCCAGGCCTTGTGCGACCGTTACCGCGACTGAGTACGCACCTGCGAGTGCAGATTTTTTGAACTAACAACAGGAATTTGAAATGAGCCAATTAGGATTTATCGGCCTGGGCATCATGGGCGCGCCCATGGCGGCGCATTTGATCAAGGCAGGCCACAAGCTGTTTGTGCACACGCGCAGCAAAGTGCCGGCAGATTTGCTGAGCGCAGGCGCCACTTCTTGCGCCAGCGCCACCGAGGTCGCGCAGCATGCCGACATTATTTTCATGATTCTGCCAGACACACCTGACGTCGAGAAAGTTTTGTTTGGCGACAAGGGCGTGTGCGCAGGTCTTTCCAAAGGCAAGACGGTGGTCGACATGAGCTCCATCTCGCCGATGGACACCAAGGTGTTTGCGCAAAAAATCAACGCAATGGGTGCTGACTACCTGGACGCGCCGGTCTCAGGTGGCGAGGTGGGTGCCAAGGCCGCCAGCCTGACCATCATGGTGGGCGGGCCCGAGGCAGTGTTCGAGCGCGTCAAACCGCTGTTTGAACTCATGGGTAAAAATATCACGCTGGTGGGCGGCAATGGTGACGGCCAAACCTGCAAGGTGGCCAATCAGATCATCGTGGCGCTGAACATTGCCGCCGTGGGTGAGGCTTTGCTGTTTGCCAGCAAAGCCGGCGCCGATCCGGCCAAGGTGCGTCAAGCCCTGATGGGCGGATTTGCTTCTTCACGCATCCTGGAAGTGCATGGCGAGCGGATGATCAAGCGCACTTTCAATCCGGGCTTTCGCATTGGCCTGCATCAAAAAGATTTGAGCCTGGCTCTCAGTGGTGCCCGCGCTCTGGGCGTGGCTTTGCCGCAAACGGCAGGTGCTGCGCAGTTGATGCAGGTGTGCAGTGCAAACGGCATGCAGGACCTGGACCACTCGGCGCTGGTGCGGGCCCTTGAGTTGATGGCAGGGCACGACGTCGCCAAGGCCTGAGCGCTCAGGCCTTGAGTGTTTAGGTGCTCAGGCGCTCAGCCGCGAAGAGTAGCGGCAGACCTGCGGGTCAAACCAGGTATTGGAGAACTCCGCCAGCTCACCGCTGGCCGTCCATGACTGGCGCACGATAAAACCGATCACCTCGTCGCTGTTAATGCCGAAGGCTTTCACCCGCCAGGCCGGAACAGGGGCGGCTGAGATGTGGTCCTCGACGCGGCTGATCCACACGTTAAAAGCTGTCTGGTAGAACAGGTACATCGAGTCGCCCAGGTTTTTAGCCTTGAGCTTGTCGTGGTGACGTGCGTCAAACCAAATCTCCTCCAGGGCCACCGGCGTGCTGTTAAGAAATCGTAAACGCCGCACGCGCCATGCTTCAGGGTGCGCGCAGGCGCCTAGCGCAGGCACCTCAGGCGGACGCGCGACCAGCGCCAAACTCAAAATCTTGGCCGTTGGCAGACCCGGTCCGTCCAGCAGCTCGAGCCGAAAAAATTCATAAATGCTTTTGCCAGTCTGGCTGCTGCGCACATACGTGCCAGAGCCCTGAATGCGCTCGAGAACTTGTTGCTCTTGCAGCAAGGCCAGCGACTTGCGCAAAGTGCCCACAGCCACGCCCAAGGACACAGCCAGTTCGGCTTCGGTGGGCAAGCGTTCGCCTGCGCGCCAGTGGCCAGCCCGGATTTGCCGCGTCAGCAACTCCGAAATCTGCAGGTAAATGGGAAGGGGCTTGGCCCGCGCAAGTACGTTCATCTGGAACCAATGGTAATTGGATTGCCGGCGAACTTAAATTCATGTACTATTCATGCACTTTTTAAAACCCTGTGAGGAAATTGTTGATGCAAGTTGTACCGATACGGGGTGAAGGCCTTGATGGCGCCGAAGTCGCTTGGTTTGCACCGCTTTGCTCAGACGACTTTCGCCATCTGGGCGTGCCGCAGGGTGATTTGCGCAGCAGCTGGGAGAACACCAGCCGCATCGTGCTGCGGGCCGAGCAGCATGGCTTTCGCAATGTGCTGTGCCCCTCTTCCTACCAGGTGGGGCAGGACACGCTGAGCTTTGTTGCTGCCATGGCGCCGCTGACATCGCGCATCAACTTGCTGGCAGCCATACGATGCGGCGAGATGCATCCCGCCATGCTGGCGCGCACCGTTGCCACTCTGGATCACATGCTGGAGGGTCGGCTGACACTGAACGTCATTTCCTCAGATTTTCCCGGTGAAAAGGCCGACAGCGACTACCGTTACCGCCGCTCCTTTGAGGTGGTCGAAATCCTCAAGCAAGCCTGGACGCAGGACGAAATCAACTACCAAGGCCAGATCTACCAGCTCCAGGGTTTAACGACTGACCCGGTAAGGCCGTACCAGCAAAACGGCGGGCCGCTGTTGTACTTTGGCGGCTACAGCCCGCCGGCGCTGGAGCTGTGTGGTGCGCACTGTGATGTGTACCTGATGTGGCCTGAAACCCGCGAGATACTGGCGCAACGCATGCGCGATGTGCATGCGCGTGCAGCCCATTACGGTCGTGTGCTGGACTACGGGCTGCGTATACACATTATCGTGCGCGACACGGAGGCCGAAGCGCGCGAGTACGCGCGTGAACTCGTCTCCCAGTTGGACGACGAAAAAGGCCGCGAGATACGCGCCCGTGCACTCGATGCCGGCAGCCTGGGTGTCTCTACCCAGGCGCGCAGCCGCGAGTTGGCCGACATCGAAGGTTATGTCGAGCCGCATTTATGGACGGGTGTGGGCCGTGCCCGCAGCGGCTGTGGTGCGGCGCTGGTTGGCAGTGTGGACCAGGTGCTCAGTGAAATTCATGCCTACCAAAAGATGGGCATTCGTGCATTTATTTTTTCGGGCTACCCGCACCTCGATGAATGCGACATATTTGGCAGCAAGGTGCTGCCACAATTGCAAACTTGCTCGCTGGCCCATGCTTACGGCCGTATACCGGCCAGCACCCCCGCCACCCCACTTGGACTAGGAACTCGTCGATGAAGATGCCCCGCGTTGAATTGAACCCCGGCCTGTCGCTCAGCCGACTGGCTTACGGCGTCTGGCGCCTGTCTGAAGCGGCGGACACATCGGCGCAAGCCGTCGCCGGCCGTATTCAGGCTTGCCTGGACCAGGGCATCACGACTTTTGACCATGCCGACATCTACGGCGGCTACAGCTGCGAAGCCTTGTTCGGTGCGGCGCTGCGGGCCCAGCCTGGCCTGAAGGCGCGCATAGAAATTGTCACCAAGTGCGACATCATGCTGGTGTCAGATCAGCGGCCGGACAACCGCGTCAAACATTACGACACCTCCGCCGCCCACGTGCAGGCCAGCGTGGAGCGCTCTTTAAAAAATATCGGCGTGGACGCCATTGACCTGCTGTTGATTCACCGGCCTGACCCGCTGATGGACCACCACGCTTTGGGCACCTGTCTGGACAGCTTGATTCAAAGCGGCAAGGTGCGTGCGGCGGGCGTGTCCAACTTCATGCCCTGGGACATGGAATTGCTCCAGTCGGCTATGAAAAACCGCCTGGTGACCAACCAGATTGAAATCGGGCTGATACAAACCCGTGGCTTTGTGGATGGACAAATTGCCCATGCACAGCGCCTGGGTGTGCCGGTCATGGCCTGGTCACCCCTGGGTGGTGGTCGTTTGTTTGGCCAGGATGCTGCGGCCTTGCGTTTGCGTCCGGCGCTGCAGCGCGTTGCAGGCGCGCAGGGCGTTGATGAAACTGCTGTGGCCATTGCCTGGCTGCTGCACCATCCCGCGCGCATCATCCCGGTGCTGGGCACCAACGACCCGGCGCGCATTGCGCGCATGCAAGACGCATTGCGCGTCACGCTCGATCGTCAGACCTGGTTTGAGTTGTATTCGCTGGCCAATGGAGCGGCAGTGCCATGAGCCGTGCATACCGGGACGCTTTGTCTTGCTTTGCCACCGGCGTGACGGTGGTGACGGCGTATCATCAGCATCAGGATTGGGGTATGACCTGCAATTCCTTCAGTTCGGTTTCCTTGGAGCCCCGACTGGTGCTCTGGAGCATTCGGCAAAGCGCCAGCAGCCGCGCTGCATTTGTGGGCGCCGGTGGCTACACAATCAGCGTTTTGTCGCAAGAGCAGCAAGCGCTAGCGCAGCAGTTTTCCTCTGGTGACATGGCTCAGCGCTTTGCCGGCGTACCGGCAGACAGGCTCGACAGTGGGCGCTTGAAGATCGCCGCTGGTAGCGCCTGGTTTGACTGTGCCCTGGTACAGGTGATCCCAGCCGGTGACCATGATATTTTGCTGGGCGAAGTGCTTGACTTCGGCTGCACGTCGGCGCTGCCGCTGATCTTTTCGCAGAACCAGTTTATGCCCGGCCGTCAGCAAGCTGCTTGCAGCTAAGGCCGCGTCACTTCACTTCAGATCTTCCAACTGCCGCTGCGCAAATCAATTGCCTGCCCGGTGCGCGCCGACTCCTGCGCCGCCAGGCCCATCACGACCGCGGCCAGCCCGTCTTGCAAGCTGACCTCGACCGGCCCCTCGCCCAGCACGGCGGCCCGAAAGCGCTGGTGCTGGTAGAAAGTGGAGCCATTGTGGTCGCCGGCGGCCAGAGCAGCCGGGTCTACCGGCACCTCGATTACCACCGGGCCTTTAGGTTCGCGCGGACTCATCACCAGTTGTGCGGTGGGCGGGGCACCCAGATGCGCCGGCCAGAAACGGCCGGGGCCGGGCACAAAGCATTCAAGCTTGGCGAGAGGCCCGACCACTGAGATCTCTTCCTGGTATCGCGCGCCTTCAGCAAACATGCACAACTCCAGCAGCGCGCGCTGGCCGGATGCGAAGTCGACAACCACATAGGCGTTATCCAGAATGTCCGGCACGCCTTCAGGATAGCGTTCGTCCAGGTGGTTGTGCTGTGCAGAAGCCGATGCATAAATCCGCACGGGCTCGCTGCCCGTCAGGTGGCGCATCAGGTCAAAGAAGTGGCAGCATTTTTCAACCAGTGTGCCGCCCGTGTAGCGGTTAAAGCGGTTCCAGTCGCCGACTTTGACCAAAAAAGGAAAGCGGTGTTCGCGAATGCTCAGCAGCGTCACCGGCCCGGTGTTGGCCTGTGAATGCACTTCTTCGGCCAAGCGCGCTACGGGCGGCATGTAGCGGTACTCCATGGCCACCCAGATCGGCGCCGGGTAGCTTGTCGCCAGTGTTTGCAGTGCGCGCACGTCCTCAAGACTGGTGCAGGCCGGTTTTTCGAGCAACAGGGGAAGCGGTCGCAAACGAGCAATCTGCTGGAGCTGTTCGGCATGCCGGAAATTGGGGCTGGTGATCACCAGGCAATCAACGTCTTCGGCTGTGACCACATCTTCCAGACTGCTGCAGCGCTGCGCGCCTGGCGCCAGAGCGATCGCCCGCGTTGCCATGGTCTCGTCTGGCTCAAAGATGCGGGTGACAGCGCTGGCCGGCAAGAGCGCGATATTGCGCAAATGCTCCTGCCCCATCATGCCGCAGCCGATAAAACCGTAGCGCAGTGTTTTCATGTCGGACTCTAAATCAAAGATAAATGAATTGTGCCTTGAAACCCCTGGCTTAGAAGCAAAAAAAGCGCCTGCAACCCGGGGGATGCAGGCGCTTTGGCCAGGGCTAAGCCGCAGGGCTTACTGCATGTCGATGAAACTGCGCAGCTTGTCGCTGCGGCTGGGGTGTTTCAACTTGCGCAGCGCTTTGGCTTCGATCTGACGAATACGCTCGCGCGTCACGTCAAACTGTTTGCCGACTTCTTCCAGCGTGTGATCGGTGGACATCTCGATACCGAAACGCATACGAAGCACCTTGGCTTCGCGTGGTGTCAGACTGTCCAGAATGTCCTTGACCACGTCGCGCAGACCGGCCTGCATCGCCGCTTCCAGCGGTGCGGTGTTGGCGCTGTCTTCAATGAAGTCGCCCAGGTGCGAATCATCATCGTCACCGATAGGCGTTTCCATGGAGATTGGCTCCTTGGCGATCTTCATGATCTTGCGGATCTTGTCTTCCGGAATCTCCATCTTGGCGGCCAGAATACTGGCGTCCGGCTCAAAACCGAACTCCTGCAAGTGCTGACGCGACAGACGGTTCATCTTGTTGATGGTCTCGATCATGTGCACCGGAATCCGGATGGTGCGCGCCTGGTCGGCAATCGAGCGCGTGATGGCCTGGCGGATCCACCAGGTGGCGTAAGTAGAGAACTTGTAGCCCCGGCGGTACTCGAACTTGTCGACTGCTTTCATCAGGCCGATATTGCCTTCCTGGATCAAGTCCAGGAACTGCAGGCCGCGGTTGGTGTACTTTTTGGCGATGGAGATCACCAGGCGCAAGTTAGCCTCGATCATCTCTTTCTTGGCATCACGCGAGTTGGTCTCGCCTTCGTTCATGCGCTTGTTGATGTCTTTGAGGTGACCCAAAGGCACGACCACTCGCGACTGCAACTCGGCCAGCTTGGTCTGCAGCTCCTGGATAGGCGGCACGTTGCGGGCCATCACCACGGACCAGGGCTTGTTAGACGCCACCTGTTTTTCGACCCACTTCAGGTTGAGCAGGTTGGGCGGGAAATCCTTAACAAAGGTTTCTTGCGGCATACCGCATTTGTCCACGATGATGCGGCGCAGTTCGCGCTCTTTCTTGCGCACGTCAAGCACTTGACCGCGCAACAGGTCGCAAAGCTTTTCAATGGTCTTGGCGGTAAAGCGCACAGTCATCAGCTCGTCGCTGAGCAGTTTTTGCGACTTCAGGTAGGTCGGTGAGCCGTAACCTTCTTTATCATAGGTCTTGTGGACTTTTTCAAAGTAAAGCCCGATCTTGTCAAAGCGGCTAAGGGCTTCTTTTTTGAGCTCTTCGAGCTTTTTGGTCAGCGCCTTGGAGCCGCCTTTGCCGTCGTCATCATCTTCCTCGTCGAACTCGTCGAAGTCCTCTTCGGCCACATAGTCATCGGCCTCGTTGGGGTTGGAAAAACCGTCGACCACGGTGGAAATGACGATCTTGCCTTCGCGGATTTCAGCGGCCAGTCGCAGGATTTCGGCAATCGTGGCCGGGCTCTCGGAGATGGCTTCCATCATGCGCATGAGGCCACCCTCGATGCGCTTGGCGATCTCGATCTCGCCTTCGCGCGTCAAGAGCTCGACCGTACCCATCTCGCGCATGTACATGCGCACCGGGTCGGTGGTACGACCGAACTCGCTGTCCACGGTGGACAGGGCGGCTTCGGCTTGCTCTTCGGCTTCTTCTTCGGTGGCGACAGTGGCGCCTGTGTTGTTGATCAGCAGCGTCTCAGCGTCGGGCGCTTGCTCGTAGACGGCGATGTCCATGTCATTGAGCATGTTCACAACGACTTCCATCGTCTCAGCATCAACTAGCTTGTCGGGCAGGTGGTCGGAGATCTCGCCGTGTGTCAGGTAGCCACGCGTCTTGCCCAGTTTGATCAGGGTTTTCAGACGCAAGCGGCGCTTGGCCATGTCTTCTTCAGACAGCACGGTCTCCTCGAGGCCGAACTCTTTCATCAAGGCGCGCTCTTTGGCCTTGCTGATTTTCATACGCAGGGGCTTGACCTTTTCTGTAGTCTCGGGGACCGGTTCACCCGCCAGGTCGTCCTCTATGTCTGACATGTCCTCATCGCCCAAAGCTTTGGAGCCGGCCTTGGGTTTGCGGCCGCGTTTGGCACCCGTCACTGCCGGTGCGCTGTCGCCAGCCGTGTTCTTGGCCGGACGCCCGGGTTTTTTCTTGGCTTGCTCTTCGGCCAAGGCCTTGGCCGCAGCGGCTTTGCTGTCAGCAGGTTTGGCTGTAGTGGCCTTAGTTGCCGGTTTAGCTACAGGTTTAGCAAGCGGCTTTGCGGCAGTCTTTGCGGCGGGTTTGACGGCTGGTTTAGCTGCAGCTTTAGCTATTGGTTTTGCCGCAGTTTTGGCGAGGGGTTTGGCTGCAGTTTTTACTGAAGGTTTGGCAACCGGTTTCGCGGCAGTTTTGGCAGCGGGTTTAGCAGCAGTTTTAGCCGCGGGTTTGGTCGCAACTTTGGAAGCGGAGGCAGGGGTCTTGGACGGCACAGACAATACTTTCTTCGGGGACTTGACAGGTTTGACGGGCGCTTTGCCCGGTGCGGGAGATCGCCCGGACGCTTTCACAGAGATGACGACCTTCTTTGACTTTCCAAGCTTGGCAGCAGGCGATGCCCGCCTGACCGGTTTGGCTAACGGTTTCGCAGATTTCTTAGACTTTTGAACAGGCATGGCAAGCTCTCCAGGGTCAAAAAAGGCTTTTCACAACAAAGCGCCTGACGGCGGGTGTTCCAGGCAAGATCAACTGTTCAACCGGCGATCGTTTGAGCCTTACCCATAACGGACGAGCTAACGATCAGGTAAAACCGAAAATCTCAACAAGAGCCCACAGGGGCACAAAAAATGCCCGTGCGGTGAAGCCGGGCATGGTGGCAAGTTGTTTGGGCGAACATTTGGGGTGCAGTCCTTGCGGGGGAAGTGGCTCTGTACCCAAGAGGTCCCGTTGTGCGGGGAGCCGGTGCCGGAGGTGCTGCTGTCGCGCTTGCCGATACTGAAAGTTGGATTATACCCTGCTGCCTTTTTTTAAGGCAGATAATGGGTCCAGTGCCGGGCCTGTTCAGCGGGGTTTTTGTTGGGCTGACAGTTCGCGGTAACGGGCCATGGCCGTCGGGTCATTCGGTGCGCGCAAGGCCAGCGCCTGCATTTCAGCGTCTCTGGCGGCGCGGCTAAGTTGCGCCAGAATGTGGCGCACCTCGTTCCAGTCAGACTCTATGCCTTCCGGGATTTGCGCCAGCTGGTTGACCGCATAGTTTTCGTGGCTGTGTTCGCGCAGGCCCTCGCGCAATGCCGCCCAGGGTTGGGGGCCGTGCTCGTGCAACTGACTCTCCAGCCAGACAAACAGGGGCCCGTGCGGTTCGGGCAGGCTGGACAGCAGCGCATGCTCCTCGGGGCTGAACTTGTCCCAGGCCTGCGGCTCTGTCAGCAGTGCGCGCAGCACACGGTCTTCGCGGCTGGCCGGCAAGACGCGCCCGGTCAGCCGGCGCGCCCGGGTGTTGGACTCAGGGGTGTAGCGGCCTTGTTGATCTCCCCATGGCACGGGTGCCGGGCCGCCGGCAGGAACAAAGCCATACAAAGCAGGGTCCTGGCCGGCGTCTTCTACATGCTCGGGCATGCTGCGCTTAGGGCGTGCTTTGCCCGGGTAGCCGGCGCTAGGTTGCCACAGCTGCAGCAATTCGCGGCTGTCGATCTGCACCTGGTCGGCAATCTCGGCGAGCAACTGACGCTTGAGTGCGCCGTCGGGCAGCAGGCTCCAGAGCACACGCGCATTGCTGGCCATGTGGGCGCGGCCTTCAGCAGTTTGCATGTCACACGCCTGGCTAGCGGCTTCGAGCATGAAGCGGCTCAGTGGCACGGCTTGTTTGACCATGGCGGCAAAGCCCTCGGTGCCGTGCTCGCGGATGTAGCTGTCCGGGTCGTGCTCGGCCGGCAAAAACAAAAACTTGACGCTGCGCACATCGCTGGCAAAGGGCAGGGCGGCTTCCAGCGCCTTGCGCGCCGCACGGCGGCCGGCGCTGTCGCCGTCAAAGCTGAAAACCACCGCGTCGGTGAAGCGAAACAGCTTTTGCACATGCTCGGCAGTGCAGGCGGTGCCCAGCGTGGCCACGGCATTGGCAAAGCCCAGCTGGGCCAGCGCCACCACGTCCATATAGCCCTCGGTGACCAGGGCGTAGCCGTGTTCGCGCAAGGCGCTGCGCGCTTCAAACAGGCCATACAGCTCGCGGCCTTTGCTGAACACCGGCGTTTCCGGCGAGTTCAGGTACTTGGGCTTGTCGTCGCCCAGCACGCGCCCGCCAAAGCCGATGCACTCGCCCTTGACATTGCGAATGGGAAACATCACGCGGTCGCGAAAGCGGTCGTAGCGTTTGGCTTCGCCGGCGGCGTTTTCCTCGCCCGGCTCGCCGCTGATGACCAGGCCGCTTTCCACCAGCAGCGGATCGTTGTAGTCGGCAAAGACGCTGGCCAGGCTGCGCCAGCCCTCGGGCGCGTAGCCCAGGCCGAAGGTGCGGGCGATCTCGCCCGACAGGCCGCGGCCTTTGAAGTAGTCAATTGCCCGTGTCGAGTTTTTCAAGTGCTTGATGTAGGCAGCGCCGGCTTTCTCGAGCACGCTGGACAGCGTGGCCTGCTGTTCGCGCACCTGCGCAGCCCGGGCACGGTCTTGCGGGCTGACGTCGTCCTCCGGCACTTGCAAGCCGTACTGCTGCGCCAGGTCTTTGACGGCCTCAATAAAGGTCATGCCGGCATGCTCCATCAGGAAGCTGATGGCGTTACCGTTTTTGCCGCAACCGAAGCAGTGGTAAAACTGTTTGGCCGGACTGACCGAAAAGGACGGCGACTTTTCCCCGTGAAATGGGCACAGGCCCATGAAGTTGGCGCCGCCTTTTTTAAGCTGAACATGGCGCCCGACGATGTCCACCACGTCGGCGCGGGCCAAAAGCTCCTGGATGAATGATTGGGGAATGGCCATGGGTGTGAAAAGTGAATGGCAATTTAATCACACCCACCAGCCATGCGGCCTTGCCGTCTCAGTCGCCCCGTACCACGCCCTCGCGGCGCGGGTCCGCACCGCCGAACCAACCGCCCGGCGTTTTTTCAATGGCTTGAAGCCCGCTGGTCATGGGAATTTCTTGCACCGTGGCGCCGCGCGCACGCAGCGCTTGCAGTGTGGCGGCTGGAAAGCGCTGCGCTTCGAGCAAAGTGGGGCCATTGAGAGCGCCGAAGTTGGGAAGGTCAATGGCTTGCTGGGCGTTTAAGCCCCATTCAAGCGTGCCGTAAAGCAGCTTGGCTGTGTAATGAATGATCAACGCGCCGCCGGGGCTGCCGCCGGTCATCAGCAACTGACCGCTGGCCTTGTCAAACACCAGGGTGGGCGCCATTGACGAGCGGGGCCGCTTGCCGCCTTGCACACGGTTGGCAATCGGCCTGCCTTGCGTATCAGCGGGTGCGAAGCTGAAATCGGTCAGCTCGTTGTTGAGCAAAAAGCCGTGCACCATCTGGCGCGCACCAAAAGCGTCTTCGATGGTGGCGGTCATGGCCAGCGCATGGCCCTTGCCGTCCACGATGCTGATGTGGCTGGTGCCGTATTCGGGCTGCTCGGGCATGGGCGCGTAGCGGCTGACCAGCGCACCCGGGCGCACACTTGGCATGCTGGTGGGGCCGATCAGGCGGGCACGTGCGGCCAGGTAATCGGGTGCCAGCAGGCTCAGCCAGCTGCCACCCGGGGGCGCCACAAAGTCCGGGTCGGCCACATACTGGGCGCGGTCGGCAAAGGCCAGGCGCGAGGCTTCGGCATAGCGATGTAACCAGGGCGCAGAGGGCACACCTTGCACCAGCGCATGCGAGCCGTCTGCCGGCTCGCTATGTTGCAGCATGCCCAGAATCTGTCCCACAGCCAGTGCACCTGAGCTTGGTGGCGGCATCCCGCAGAGGCGGTACTCGCGGGCCCGTGCCCGAACATCGTGGCACAGCGGTTCACGCACGACGGCGCGGTATCCGGCCATGTCTTGCAGACTGAGCAGTCCCGGGTTGCTGGGGTGAAGGCGCACCTTGTCGACGATGGCCCGAGCGATCTCTCCCTGGTGCAAGGCCTTGGAGCCTTCGGCAGCGATGCGCTTGAGAACGGATGCCAGTGCCGGGTTTGTCAAGCGATGACCGACCGGCCAGGGCGCGCCCTTGGCGTCGTAAAAATAAGCGGCGGCTGTCGGGTCTTTTTTCAAATGAGTCTCAGCTGCCAGCAAGCCATGCAGGCGTGGACTCACGCCAAAACCCTGCTCAGCCAACGTGATGGCCGGCGTAAACAGTGTGGCCCAGGGAAGTTTGCCGTGCTGACTGTGTGCCAGCTCGAGCATGCGCAGCGTGCCGGGCACGCCCACCGCACGCCCACCCACAACGGCCTCGTGAAAGGGCAGCGCTTGACCGCTGGCGTCGAGCAACAGGTTTTCAGTGGCGGCCAGTGGCGCGGTTTCACGGCCGTCAAAGGCTTGCGTATCGCGGCCATTGAAGTGCAGCAAAAAAGCACCGCCGCCGAGGCCGCTCGATTGCGGCTCAACAAGGCCCAGCACCATCTGCACCGCGATGGCGGCATCGACCGCCGAGCCACCAGCTTTGAGTACCTGGTAGCCGGCATCGGTCGCCAGGGGGTTGGCCGCAGCCACTGAAAAATTTCGGCTGGCCCAACCCGGTTTGGCGTTGTAGCCGGTGCCTGCCTCAGGTTGAAAGAGTGGTGCGGTGTAGACAAAGCCGGGCGCAGCGCAAGCCGTCAGCAGGCTCAGCAATACAGCACCTGCAGCAAGCGCTGTCAACGCTTTCAGTCGAGTCGCTATGGCTTTTCTCATGCCGGCCCCGGACCGTAGTGATTAGCGCGGTGCCAGGCGTATGGCGCCGTCCAGTCGAATCACTTCGCCGTTGAGCATGTCATTTTCAAAAATGTGGCGTACCAGCTTGGCGTAGTCCAGCGGTGTGCCCAGACGCGATGGAAAAGGCACGCTGGCAGCCAGAGAGTCTTGCACTTCCTGGGGCATGCCGAACATCATGGGGGTGCCGAAAATGCCGGGGGCAATCGTCATGTTCCGTATGCCATTGCGCGCCAGATCCCGGGCAATCGGCAGCGTCATGCCGACCACGCCACCTTTGGAGGCGCTGTAGGCGGCCTGGCCCATCTGTCCGTCATAGGCGGCCACCGAGGCGGTGGAGATCAGCACACCGCGCTCGCCGGTCGTTTCGGGCTCGTTGCGGCTCATGGCTTCAGCGGACAGGCGGATCATATTGAAGCTGCCGATCAGGTTGACGGTGATGGTTTTAGAAAAAAGGGCCAGCGAATGCGCCCCGTTTTTACCGACTGTTTTTTCTGCCGGGGCAATGCCCGCGCAGTTGACCAGGCCCATCAACTTGCCCATGGCCACCGCTTTGGCAACCACCGCTTGAGCGTCGGCTTCCTGGCTGACATCGCATTTGACAAACGCGCCGCCGATTTCTTTGGCAATGGCTTCGCCTTTTTCCACTTGCATGTCGGCAATCACGACCTTGCCGCCGTTGGCCGCCAGCATGCGGGCTGTACCTTCACCCAAACCTGATGCGCCGCCTGTGACGATGAAAACCTTGCCTGCGATGTCCATGAAAGTTCCTTTGGAGGTGAAGCGATGAGTGCAGAGAAATAGCGCTGTTGACGTTAACGTCAATCAAGCCCGAATTATCAAGCATGAAAAAGGCCGGACCCCTGAAGGCGCCGGCCTTTCGGGGCAGCACATCTGTTTATTTGTAGCCGACGCGGTCGAGCATCTGCTGGACCCGGGTCTGGTTGGCGGCGATCACGCTGGCAGCTATGTTTTCTGCCTTGAAGCTGCCGCCCGACATGGCTTGCAGGGCCGGGTTGTTGATCTTCACGCTGGCCACCACCGGCCATTCGTTGTTGCCCTCTGCAAAGTACAGCTGGGCTTGCGGGCTGGCCAGGTATTCCATGAACTTCACCGCATTGCCGACGTTTTTGGCGTGCTTGGCGACAGCAGCACCGGCCACATTCACGTGCGTGCCCCAGCTTTGCTGGTTCGGAAATACGACAGCCACTTTTTCCATGATGGCCTTGTCTTCTGCGGCTGTTGAGCGCATCACGCGCGCCAGATAGTAGCTATTGGTCAGCGCCACGCCGCATTCGCCGCTGGCGACGCCTTTGATCTGGTCGGTGTCGCCGCCCTTGGGCGGACGCGCCATGTTGGCCACCAGCCCTTTGAGCCAGGCCTCGGTTTTGGCTTCCCCCAGGTGTTCGGTCACCGCGCCAAAAAGCGACAGGTTGTAAGGGTGCGAGCCAGAGCGCGTGCACAGCAGGCCTTTGTTTTTGGGGTCGGCCAGCTTTTCGTAAGTGTCCACATCGGTTTTCTTGACGAGGGACTTGTCGTAGACCACCACGCGGGCGCGGGTTGAAAATCCAAACCAGGTGACGCCCTCAGGCCCGGCCCTGGCATGCAAAGCGGTGGGTATCAGCGCTTCAAGCTGCGCTGACTTGATGGGGCGAAAAAGTCCGTCGATGTCGGCCTTGCCCAGTCGCGCTGCGTCTACCAGCAAGATCACGTCGGCCGCCGAACTGGCGCCTTCTGCCTTGAGCCTGGCCAAAATACCGGCGTCGTCCGCGTCCACCCGGTTGATGCGAATACCGGTGGCTTTGGTGAAGTTGGCGTAAAGCGCTTCGTCCGTTTGGTAGTGACGGGCAGAATACAGGTTAAGGGTTTGTTCTTGGGCTGCGGCCAAACCGGCCAGACATAACAGGCCAAGGGTTGCCAGGCGCGGTAAAAATGAGTTCGTGGGCATGATAAAAATAGGTCTGTGCTGTGAAAGATGGTTATCTTAATGCAAACGCGAATAGTTCTCAATAGCTTTGACAGGTTTTTTTCAAGTGCCAGCTTGCGGCGCAGCACTGCAATCGCGCTGTCGGCTGTATTCTTGGCTGCGCTGGCCGGTTGTGCTAGCCCGGGAGGCCCGGCGCCGGCCAGTCCTGAGGTTGCGCCGGCTGTCAGCAAAAAGGCGCCGCGCATCGGGCTGGCGCTGGGCGGCGGAGCTGCCAAAGGTTTTGCGCATGTGGGTGTGATCGCTGTGCTGGAAGAAGCCGGTTTGCGTCCAGACTACCTGGTGGGCACCTCAGCGGGCAGTCTGGTGGCGGCGCTGTATGCCAGTGGCAAGACCAGTGCTGAACTGCAAAAAACGGCAATGAGCATGGAAGAAGCCACCATCGCCGACTGGATGCTGCCGCTGGTGGGCCGCGGCGTTTTCCGCGGTGACGCCCTGGGCCGCTTTGTGAATGATTCTGTGGGCGGGCGCTTGATTGAAGACATGCGGATTCCTCTGGGCGTGGTGGCCACTGATCTGGGGAGCGGTCAGGCGGTGTTGTTTCAACGCGGCGACACCGGCACTGCCGTGCGCGCCTCCAGCGCTGTGCCAGCGGTATTTGTGCCTGTGAAGATCAACGGTCGCGATTACGTGGACGGCGGACTGGTGGCGCCTGTGCCGGTGAGGTATGCGCGGCAGATGGGCGCAGAAGTGGTGATCGCGGTGGACATTTCGACGTCACCTGAGGACAGCCCCACCAAAGACACGCTGCAGATCCTGCTGCAGACCTTTTCCATCATGGGCAAAAGCATCAACCAGCATGAGCTACGCGATGCCGACATTGTTGTGCGGCCCTCACTGGTAGGCCTCAAAAGTGCTGATTTTTCTGCGCGCCAGCGTGCCATTGACGCCGGGCGGGCCGCCATGCTCGCCGCCTTGCCAGCCTTGCGGGCCCGTTTGCAAACAGTGGTCACTGCACAGCCCTAAGGCACTCACTTGGGCTTGCGAACAGCCGAAAAAAAGCCCGCACTTGGCGGGCTTTTTTTCTGGCGCAAACGAATTAACGTTTTTTGGCGGCAGTGGACTTAACGGCAGTGGCAGCCGTCTTGGTGACGCTGTTGAAATTGGCTTCAGCCATGTCAGTGGCTTGCTTCACGGCTTTTTGCATTGATTCGAAAGCGTTGTTGGCGGCAGCCACGGTGCTCTTCATGACAGCCATGGCGGTCTCGGAGCCAGCCGGTGCGTTCTTGGCAGCGCCGTCAACCAGGCTCATGAACTTGGCTTGGGCTTCAGCGGTCTGGCTTTCAACGGCCTTGCTGAATTCGCTGGTGGTGCCCGAGGCGATGTCGTACAGATGGCGGCTGTAAGCAGCGGTTTTTTCAGCCAGAGGCTGCATCATTCCGGCTTGCATGGCCATCAGTTCTTGTGCGTCTTTTACACCCATGAAAGCCTGTGTCTGGTGGGCGGTGTCGGCCAGTGCGGCCTTGGAAGCTTGCACATTGAGCTCGACCAGCTTTTCAACGCTTTCAAAGGCTTTGTGGGTCAAGCCAAAAAGGGTTTCAACGGTGGCTTTTTGCGAAGCGATGAATTGTTCTGTGGTCAGCATCATGGATCTCCAGTTGTGTTTAAGGGGGGTCAGTGGGGCAGCTAAAAATGTGAATGCAAAGTTAATTGCTGCATTGCAACAAAACCTAGTATAGGGATAAGCGGAGTCTTTTCAAGCATTTTTTGTTGCGTCGCAGCATTTTAGAGGCAGCCCTCTAGGCGGAACTCAAAACAAACATAGCGTTTTATAGCCGAGCACAGCGCTGGCTTGCTCTGCTGCCGGGGGCCTGTGGCAGTCGGGTGCACACGATGGCAGCCTCTGGGTGGTCACTCGTTTGCAAACGGTTGTTTTAAGTTCCGCAAAAGATGCAGGCAGGGCCTTGAGAGGCGGGGTCAGTCTGCCCCGGAAGGCCGCCGCAATCGAAAAGCCAATCCCTCATGGTCCGTAGTTTGGCCCAATACCAACTCAGAGCCTACTGGTATCCATGTACCAGTCTGCGTTACTTCTAAGAGATTCCCGTCGCAACGGGTCAAGCCTTGACGACTTAAGTCCATCACCAAAATTCTACCTGCTACAAGGTCAATTTGCTCGATACGCAAGTGCATTCGGGAGACCATCATGTTGTCTGTACCCACTACCCAGTCGCATTGGGGGTCGCGGCCAATTAGGAAAGGTAAGCGCTTGACAGAAACTGGATGACTGGGCTTAGCAGAATCAATCAGAAGACAGTCTCGATTCGTTGGCAAGTGCAAGGGCGTTGCAACCAAGGACACCGGGTGGTTTCCCGTTTTACCCGTGATCTCCAGGCTGGGCGCATCTGCGCGAAGATCGCTCAAAGTCCCCCCTAAAAAGATGCGGGTCCTTGCGGGCAAGACCGTCCATTTTCCTGGCGCTAAACGCTGGTCTCCAATAAAGCTGCCATTGGAAGAGCTCAAATCCTGGCATTCGATGCCGTCAGGCCCGGCCCGCAGTGCCAGATGCAAGCCTGAAACATATGCGCCATTTACTGCCGCATAAACCGCTGTTTGCTCTTCCCAGGAAATCGGCAATCTATCTTTGAGCTCAAGGAGTTGTCCATCGGGCATGCGCACCGTTTTTTCCTTTCCAAAAATGACCAACCCCGCTAAAGGGGGTAGGCGCCTGACCGATGCTGCGTCAGTTAACAAAGTCTGCCAACTAACGGCGGCGACATCTGAAAGTACCTCCGAAGGCGGATTTTCTACAGGCTTGATCCAACTCGTACGAACTGTGATTTCCCAATGTGTCTCTACCTGGGCTGATTTATCCGCAGCAGTACGCCAGTCAAAACGAGAACTTGCGTCTTGAGGTGTCGGCAACTCCATATCGTTAATGGTGAGTGTTTCAAATCCGGCGAAGTCCATCGAATTGTAAATATCCGGCAGATCCCAAGGCCCCTTGACCAACCAACGAATCAAATCCTGTTGGGTGCCTTCTTGCTTCCACTGCGCAAGTTGATTTGCAATTAAGGGCTCTTTGGGGGTGATCGTCAAGCCATATAAAGCTAATTTTTCCTCAGGATTTACCTCCTCATGTCGCTTGCATGCAGGAACCCATTCATCCAGAGCTTGTCTGCGAAACGCCTCAAACAAAAGCGGCCAATGTGTGTTGGCTTGATTCTCCTGAATGCCATTTTTAGATAAAGGGTCTGTGTCTTCACCCGCCTTGGTGGGTTCGTGCAAACCCAGCAAGCGGGCCATCGGGGTCCAGTACTGTCTCATCATGCTTGCCGGCTATCTTTGCGCCGCTCCCATTGCAACTGCACCGCATGTCCGGTGGACTCACCAGTGCGCCTGACTTCCCAGTCCACACGAAAACGGTTTTGGGTCTGTAATTGGAGGAGAAAATCTTCGGTCTCCGCTTTGAACTTATCAGGTGTCAGGTATAAATTCAGCAACTCCTCACTCCAAACCACGTGTACCCAGAGGTCCGAGTTGGCCTGCCAGCGGGAAGAAAACAGTGCAAGGTCCCAGCGCATTTTTAACCAGCTATGGGCCCAAGGCTGTGCATAGTACTGCACACAATTTTTTATGATCATGGCGTTGCCTTCATGTCGCGAACTTGCTTAATTGCATGGAAGGCGATCTCAGCAGCTGCGTTGTCTTTATCGGAATAAAGACCGTCCGCTCGACGCCAATTGCTGTGCACCAAGACCGCAATGGCTTTGTCATATTGCTGAGACCCTGCGGTCTTAAACAAAGCTGCATACCAACGGTAACGAGGGCGTGGTAACGGATGAGCTTCATTACAACGAAGTTTTCCCAAAGCCAAACACTCAGCATTCAGAGACTGATCAAGCATCAATTGTTCCAATGATCGATTATCGGTATCGCCTGGCGTACCGGTTTTACCAGCCACACCCAAGTTACTTAGACAAACTTGATCCCCCATCACTTTTTTACATTCCGCATTGGCACTTCCACCAGGGGCATGCGTGGTTTCCATGGCCTGAAGAACGTGACGACTGATTTCGGGGCTAAGCCCTTGGGGACCTATTGCCAAACCTTGTCTTTTAAACAATTGGTGCGTCACATCATCGGGTTGACCTTCCGTAGTCCAGAAGTTCTGAATTAAGTGGGGATACCGAACCGGGAGCCCCTGCGCCGAACTCGCCATAACGCCAAGCATTCCAGCTACGCCAACGGGTGTGGTCATTGCATTCCCTTGCCCATAGCCTTCGCTCACCAATGCCATGCGTGCACCACCGCAGCGAACATACCCACCCTTGCCAGACTTGGAGCCAGACTTAGAACACGATAAGCGCTGTTCGGGGGTGGGTAAACGTCCGGACAGTTTCATATCCTGCCAGCCAGTAGCATCATTTGCAGACGACTCGACCATTAGTTGCCCGGCGAGTACGGGCAACTGCACAGGTCGATACAAATTGGCCTCGAGTAGTCTGATATCCACTGATACAGGTGTTTCGGCAAGCGCGGTGCCGCGCAATAAATCGATCTTGCCGCATCGTGAGCGCTGCCAGTCCTGCTGACCATCGCAACCTGCATTCCAGCCCAAATGATGAATACTTTCGAGGATAAGCTTAGGACGATCACAGTCAGCCGAAAAGGAGCCGCTGCCCAAAAGGCTACGGCAGAGCATTGCATCAAGAAATTGCTGAGAATTCGAACTCTGCATTGCCCTCTCTAGCCCGTTCAAGGAAGATTTTGGCTGCGGGCTTCGTAAGATACCCGCCATCATGAGCGGCTTGACAAGTGAGCCTGGAGGGGCCTGGGTAAATAATGCATGGTTGGTTTGCGTTTGAGGTAACCGGGGGCGGTGCACGTTGCCCTCTTTAATGATTGGGCAATCTTTGGGTGCAAGCCCTGATCGAGATTTGTCGTGCAGGAAACAAGGACTGGATGCACTAGCCGCCACAACCAAGCGACCCGTGGGCACATCAACAATCGCCAAACCAGCCATACGAACGCGAGCACCTTCGTAGCGATCCGAACCGCCTGTAGCCAGGCCTTTGCATAACGGTGAATCCTCCCCCGAGAAACACTGTGCAATCGTCTGCAAACTGTTCTGCCAACGTGGGTCGATGCCCAATTGTGGATGTAATCCTACGGCTTGCAGCTTACCTTTGATTGACAACTGATTTCGCTCGCCAACCAACCGCTGGTAGATCTCGCTTTGCGGCAGCCGCCATGAATCCAATGACTCCAGAACTTGCGGCAAGCCCGGCACCAAAGGTGCAACCACTAAAGAGCTGGCGTTTTGCGTGATGAGCTGAAACTGTCCCTCGCAAAATGCTTGCGAAGCTTTGCTCGCACCCCTGCCCTGTAAGGGCTTTCCTGTGATGGCGTCTGTCCAAAAAACACATCCTTTCAGGCCGTTCCAAGGGGAGCGCTTGATGAACGCCTGCTGGCTCATCGATACTTGACTGCCGCCTGAATAACGAGCATGCCGTGAGGTCGGCTGCCGCTCTTTCCATTGCAATGTCTCCAGAAATTGCATCCCTGATTTACGCGTCTGTTCAAGCAACCATTGCAAGGGTTTATTTGCCTCCGCACAACTCATGGCGCGCTGATCCGAATCCGACAACCACGCACCTGCGTCAAGTTGATATAGCTGTGTTAGATACCCCTGCTTATAAAGCTGATTCAATTGCTGATTGAAGACTCCGATGCGGCTAATCAACCGCTCATCTCCAAGGCTACCGGAGGTGCAACGGGGAAGGGGCGTTAGTGACGTTTCTAACTTGGGTGAGGCTTTTACATGCGCGAGCAAGCTCTCCACCGCCGTCCATAAATTCTCAGAGAGATGAACTTTGGCGGTTGGGTCTTCCCTGTCATACTGGTTAAAAATGCCTACCAATAAAAAAATGATCCCCATCAAGCCTGTCATTACCCCCGCACGGATAAGGCTAAATCCACTTTTTTCAATCATGCTCCCTCCGGAATCCCCAGGCACCAAGAAATACGCTGGTAAACCAAAGGCTTGATTTACCAAAGCTGACTAGAGGCCACGTCACCCCAGTCAATGGCAACCAACCCAGATTCCCTGAAACAGTTACCCAAGTTTGCAGCAAGATCAGCAATGCTGTAATAAAAAGCAAATGGGCGCGCAACGCTGAAACTGCCTTGTTCAATTGCAATAAAGCCAAAGGCGTGGTGCTACTGATACTCGAGCGCGCCGCAATTGACATTATTCGAAAGCACCAAAGACTGAAAACCGTTACCAGCAGCCAACTGCCCACTGGCCCCCACCAGCCCTTGATTGCAGTGAAGGTGTAGTCGCTTTGCAATTGAAGTGGAAGGCCGGGACAATCTTCTAATTGCACCGTGCCACACCAAGGCGACTGCCCAGGCCCGAAGCCCCAAAAACTCTCAGATGCAGCAGCCTGAAACCAAACTAGACGAGCCATGTCGTCGTGATCCGCAGTGAAGGGGTTGCGCCATGCCTGCAAGCGACCACCCAGCACATCAAGATCCACACCAGCCAAAACCATGGCCAAAAACCCCAAAAGCAACATCGCAATACCAGTTGTCCACCCCAGTCCGGAAGATAACAGCACAACCATTAAAATACCCAAAACCAATAATGGACCTTTGTCATCGGTCACGGCAGCAACCAAAGTGGCAGTTAACAAAATAGCGACTGCGATCAACAAGTTTGGTGTCACAACCCGCGCCTGCCGCCATTGCCAAAATTCATGCACCATCGGCAGTTTCCATAGACTCCAGCCAGCTACTGTCACCACCACAAACGCCTTGAGCATTTCACCCGTTATGTACTGGCCCACACCCATTTTGCGCAAAATGAAAAAAAATGTCACCAACAAAAATACGAGCAAAATTCGCCCAATAATTTGCCAAGGCGTCAACATCGACAGCCACCAGGCATTGAAGCGATGAACCAGTCCCATCAAAAAATCACTATGACAAACCGTCAAAGGCAATAGCCAGGCAGCAATGCACCAAGAGGACCACTGTTCAAGCGCCAAAAATCTCAATTTCGGATGAAAGTTCAATGACTGATCCCACAGCAACAGCCAGCCAATTGCCGAAAACAACCACCAACCTGGCAAAAGAATCACCGAAACACTTCGCCTTTGCTTCGCGACAGCATGTTCGTAGTTGCCAAAATGTTGCATCGACCAAAGTACAACCATGCCGCAGGCTAGTGCCAACACCGTACCGGGCTGCTGCAACGGACTGCTGCTGCCACCCAGTGCATTAAGGCCCAACCAAAAAATCAACCCTAGACAAGCCAGACCAAGACTTTGGGCCACCCGGGTCCCGGGGCGACGAACGACGGTGAGCATCAACCACGTCATGAACGCATGGAAAACAAGCAGTAGTTCCAAGCGATCGTTAATTTTCAGCAACTGTTTTGCTTTTTGTGCATTGGAAGTTGCAGACAAATGCCTGCGCACTATTTGGCTTCCAGCATCGGTCCCTATGCCATCAAGTGAACGTGCTGCGGTCCACAGCGAAAACGCTTCAATTTGGCCCACGGGTGTTTTCATAATAGGATCAATGGCAGTGGCCATCCACTTATCCCAATTTCCTAGTCTTTGCAGAGCCTCAGAACGACTGCGCAAGGCTTCGTCTGCAGCCTGTTGTTCCAGAAGGACTTCTTCCTTTAAGGACAAAGATGCTGACTCCTCCTTAATCGCAGCTAAAGGGCCGCTGTCGAACAGTAGTTCCGCCGTCAAACGGCGACTTTCGCGGCGCCCCATAATCTCACGTAACTTTTCAGAGCGGTCGCGGACTTCGTCCCGCCAGCGTGTCAACACATCTTCTAGGGCTAAGTCTGTTTGGCCCATCTGCGTCGGCGGAGCTAACAATCGGTCCCAAATGGTGGTTCTTTCACACACGGTCACATATTCTTTGGGCAGCATGCCGCGAACTGCCTGCGCATTGCGTTGGCACCAAGATGCGATGAGACTCGGCATGCTTTGGCGGTCGACTTGTAGGGCGGAATGCTCAACGTCAGAATTCCATCGCTGAAGCCCCTCTTGCGAATTTTGTTGTATCGTCCGCGCGGTCCAGAGGGCAATCAAGAGGGCCGATACCAGCAACAGCATCTCCAATGCGTCAAGCCCAATCGAGCGAGATCTTAGAATGCTAATGTTCATACCCAACTACCTAAATACAGGTAAAAAATAAAAATCAGGACAACAAAGAACAAGATGGCTAACCATGACATAGCAGTCAGTTGGTCTTTTCTTTCCACAATCAGCACGGTTATATCGTCCTGACTTCCTACTTTTCGGGCACCCTCGCACCAGGTTTGAGCCACTCCCGATTGAAGCGGACAGGTGTCCTTTTCAACCATCCCGACCACGAAGGGGTTGTTCAAATGACTTGAAAACCCGTCACTACACAAGATCACCCGTTCATTGTTTCTGACATAAAGTTGGTGTATCAGTGGATCGGACGACATACCGGATCCGACCATATTTGCCGGCGCATGTAATGAGACTCCCGGTGGGGGTAGCAACCCTTCATATGCATAGGATTGGTCGGAGGATGTCCACAGGTATTGCCACAGGCCGGATTTGCGTTCCAAATGTAAAATCTTGCAATCTCCAACATGAACGGCCAAGCATTGCGTTGAACTTTGTGTCCACAAACAGGCCATGACGGCCGCACCCATGCCTTTTCCGAGCGAACGAATATGGGAATCAATTCGAGCATCGGTTTCTTTTAGTGCCAACTTGATTTCGTTAGGCATTGGCTTTACCAAAGCCGCCATGGACTCCAGCAAAAGATGACTGGCAACCTCGCCATAGTCGCCACCTCCAACTCCATCGGCCACACCCCAGAAGTGGTCTGGTCTGCAATTAAAGCTGTCTTGGTTAATGTTGTGGTCTGTACCCTGCAAGGTGAATACACTAAATAGCCAACGAGTTCTGCGCCATACCCCACTTTTGGCAGGTAACGACTCATTAACGGATCGAATCGGTGTGGGCGTCATTTTGTTATTCAGGTTCTCAAGCTGCCGGGTTCAGTCGATCTTCGAGAAGCGAAGAGGCATTTCGCAACACTAACGAAGCTAGCTCGTTGGCAAATTCAGTGTTTTCAGGGTCCCAAATACTCACCAATTGGTGAGAGGTCAAATACAATTTATTGAAGTTAGTTTGCGCCGTAAAATTCTTGAAAGCTGGAAGTTGGTCATCTAGTACGCGGACCAGCAAACACTTGTATTTGCTACAGGTTGGTTCTATCAAACTTTCTCCGCCAAATAAATCATCAATTCGAACCACATTTTGAAGACCTGCTATTTTTTCAAGCCCTTTTTGCAGGGACAGCGCCTGCCGGGGAGTCAACATATCTTGAAAATAGCCTATCACCTGAACGCTTCCACTCCCACCTAACCGGCCAATTTTCCTATAGCCAGGCTTCGCTCGTGACCAGCTGTCATCCAGACTTTGTACCAACTTGATGGCCGCAAAGACACCCAATCCAAATGTCATGCTGTCCGACATGTCAACAAGGTAATTCGTGTAACTTGCCGAGACCAAAGTGACGGTGCCAAGCCCTGATTGGACTAGAACAAAGAGCTGATTCAGAGCCGCGCTCACCACTTTTCTTAAGCTCAACCACACCAGCACCCATATCGTGACAAGGTTAATGATAAGGATAACTACAGCTGGCATGGTTCGAAGCCAGGTGCCCTGCAGTGAGTCGTCCAGTGCGGTGGCCAAAATCTCACCATCGTCCTCTACCGCTCGGACCGATGTGGCTTTGGTTTGCCCCAGGCCTGGGGCCGAAAGACTCAGCACAACATATGCGTTTTGAAACCGGGAGAGCCGCTCCTTGTCCAGATCACCTTGAAGCAGGTCACTGTATGAAATGCGCTCGTAACGGCCACGCTTGTTACGCCAGTTCAAAGATATTTTTTCGGGGACTTGTGCGGTTTTATGACCGCCCACATCAAGTGTGCGTTGGACTATGGAGGGCAGCGTAAAACCCTCCTCGCGCCAGATTATCGGGTAGCGTCGAACTATGCCATCTGCGTCTGGCTGCTGATTGGCCACGCCTAAACGGTCATGCATGGTGTCAAACATTGGCAAGATCGCTGCCAGCGTTTTCTCTGCCCCGCCATTCAATGGGCTCACCACAGCACCAGGAATGCTGGCGACTTTCAGTTGACTCTCCTTGTCGTTCTCGGGATTTAGCCGGATAAAAGGAAACGCCACAGGGCGAACCATCTGCGCTGTGAAACGCATGATCGTATCGGCATCCGAATTATTTTTAACCGGGTCTGACAACAGGACGTTAAATAAAACAGCCTTGACGCCAAGTTCTGACAGTTTGTCTAATCCGTTGGCAAGCACATCACGCGACCACGGCCACCGCCCATACTCAGACGACAAAGATGCCAGCGTTCGCTCATCGATATCTAGAATGACGATATTGCTTGAGGGTGGCGGGCTTGAAAAACGTCCCTTAAGAATTACATCGTGTGCAGGTTTTGGAGTGTCGGGAGAAAGTGTTTGCTGAACAAATTCATAACCTGCGTATAAGCTTGCCAACAGCCCCACGATCATGATCGTTTGGAAACCAAATCGTCTGGATTGTTGAGCCGCCCACGATGTGGACAGAGATTTGAAATCAAACCCTCGTTTGATCAGTTTACGAAGTCCTGAAAAGCACTTCCCGTAAATTTTTTTGATAATGTTTAGAAGCATCTTAAACAACTTGATCATCTATTTTCCCTTGTCATTATTTTGGGTCTCTGGGCCGTTTTAGCGACAGGGCGATCGCCAAAACCCATGGTGTTGCTATTTGTGCGGCTTGCAAGTTATTCAGGCCGTAAAGCCACAGACTTAAGCCATGAAATAAACCGACAAACATCACAACCAACGCCAGCCCCAAACAAAGGAGCTCACCTTTGGCCGATGGCTTGCTCAACTGAAATAAAGCGCAAGCTCCCAAAGGCACCGCACAGGCGATGGCAACCAGTGCCAAGGCATACCCGGCATCTGACAACCGTAGTTCCGTGGATTGGTAGGCCTGATTTACGGCAGCAAAGCCGATAAGAAACATCAGCATGACGCCTAGCCACCGCAGCCGCACCCAAAGGACTTTTGCAAAACTTTTAACCCAAGCAATGCTTTCTATAGCTAGCCTATTTTTTGCGCTCGTCTGTGCCAATGAAACTTCAGCCAGATTGCCGTCCGTTATGGGACTATTGGCAAGTTTTTTTGCAATCAATGGCGTGGGCAACGTGGGCAGTAAAGGCGTGGGCTGAGCGGTCTTATGCGCTAGATTACGCAACGGTGTGGCCGTTGTTTTCTTAGGCAAATCAAGGATTGTGTGCCCGATTTCATCCTTCAAGCCCTGTCCGTTGAGCCATTCAAGTGCGGTTTGTGCCAATCGGGTTGTCTGCGCCTCAAATTTTTTTTGAGGCCAATGCCAACCTTGGGGTTTTTCACCTACTCGCATGCACTCCTGTATCAGCGCCATCGTCCCCGGATACGCCCCATTGGAAGGTTGCGCCAATTGTTGCAACAGGACACCGAGGCTATAAAGGTCAACCTCAGCACAACATTTTTTATGCACCCAATGTGGCTGATTAAATTGTCTGGAACTTACGATGGCACTTTTGTAAAATTGCGGCAGGTAGTTAATTTTTTCCGTGTCTATAGGCAAGACAAATTGCAGCGGGAAATCGCGGCAAAGTGAGAAGGCAAAGTCGATTAGTTTTAGGCTTTGCCAATCAATACCTGTTACAGCTGCGGCCTTAATAGAAGAAACGCAAATATTGTCTGACTTGAGATCGCCATGCACCACACCTTCTCTATGAATTTGTACAAGCGCCACCAAACTGTGGTAAGCAAGTTTGACCAGTTCCTTGTCCGGCCAGGGATGGGGGTAAGCCTGTATCCAGTCACGCTGAAGTTCCGGTCCGGCATCCAGGGTCAACAATTCGATGCAATGGGCCTCCTTGTGAAGGTCTATTGTTGTCACCGTCCGCGATACTCCGCGACCCGCCAGCAGAGTTAATAAAAAATTTTCGTGTAACCCCCAGGACAACCAGCCTGGCGCGGTTGTATTGAGCGGGCCCTGCCATACCTTTCTATAGGTCATTACGGTTTGACCGTTGTACTTACCTGCTTCCCGCCAGACCTTCAACGAGTGACCATCGTCCAACGGCTGATCCCGGACTAATTCTGATGAAACCATAACTTAGCCCAGCATTGAAAATGGCAAGAAGAAAAATGAGAGAAAAGAGAAAGAGCGATAACTCAATTATCACGAGATTGTTCGTTCTGGTGGCCCAAGGGCAGAGTGCGCTGCCTGAACGAAGCGATTTGTGATCTGACCTGCCCCCAATCCCCATACCAATCTAAATTCCAGAAGTCCGAGGTTTGCAAGATTAACTGATCCCTGCATCGTTCTTGCTGTCTTGCTTTGCATCGCCAGTTAACTGGCGATGCAAAGCGGC
>Ga0214921_10002897_pt1 | contig 27080 bp, 24 predicted proteins | sample LL1505_MetaG_FD_177992 | JGI IMG/M metagenome (GOLD analysis project Ga0214921, IMG submission 177992) | Freshwater microbial communities from Lake Lanier, Atlanta, Georgia, United States - LL-1505 | ecosystem: Environmental > Aquatic > Freshwater > Lake | place: USA: Georgia | collected... | reverse complement strand
TTGTGTTCCATGGTTTTACCAAAGCCAAATCCAGGGTCTAAAATAATATCAGCCACTCCATTTGCCATTAGGTATTCCACTTTAGGAATAAAATAATTAATAATATCAAGCACCACATCATTATAGCTAGGTTTATGCTGCATGGTTTTGCTATTGCCATGCTTGTGCATCATGATGTAAGGCACCTTGTGTTTTATTACGATGTCAAACATGGCTTTATCATCATCTCCTGCGGATACGTCATTTATGATGACAGCACCAGCTTGTATGGCTTCATCCGCCACTCTGGCCCTGAAGGTATCAATAGAAATCAACACATCCGGAAAGTGCTTTACCATTGCTTCAATGGCGGGTATTGCTGCTTTTAGTTCGGCTTCTTCACCTATCATATCAGCCCCTGGTCGGGTTGATTGTGCGCCTACATCAATAAAGGTAGCGCCTTCACTTAGCATTTTCTCGGTTTGTGCCAATGCCGAGTCAATTGATAGGTGTTTGCCTCCATCAAAAAAGCTGTCTTGGGTAATATTTAGGATACCCATTACCAATGGTTTTTCAGTATTAACAAGCCTTCCACCACAATTAAGAATATTTTTAGTTCTAATTACTTGCAATTTGAATACAGGGTTTATTTTTGTGCAATAATACAGCTATTGCACGTTTGACTATATACATTCGTAACAATTGGCTTCGAACTTATGAATAAAACATCTATTGAATTTGATAATGCGATAAAAACTTGCCGAGAGGTTTTTATAAAAAAACATAAAGATTATGGCACATCATGGCGTATCATGCGTGTATCATCCATATTGGATCAAATATTTATCAAAGCAACCCGCATTCGTACCATTGAAGAAAATGGAATGATGAAAGTGAATGAAGGCATTGAACCTGAATACATGGGCATCATCAATTATTGTGTGATGGGATTGATACAAATTGAATTGAAAAACGAAACAGAGATAGAACTTAGTGGGGAAAGGGTAGCTACTTTGTATGATAAATATATAAAAGCTTGCAAAGATTTGATGATGGAAAAGAACCATGACTATGGCGAGGTTTGGCGTAATATGCAGGTGAGTACTTTTACTGATATGCTTTTGATGCGCATACACCGCATGAGACAGATACTTGAAAACGATGGAAAAACCATCATGAGTGAAGGAATAGATTCCAACCTAATGGATATGGTAAACTATTCTGTTTTTGCATTAATTAGAATGAAAGAATAACAAATATGATGAGAATAATAACACAGTTTAGCCGCATTTTTGTAGGTATTTTATTTATCATTTCGGGTCTTATCAAAGCCAATGATACAATAGGTTTCAGTTATAAGTTGGATGAATATTTTGAAGTATTTCACATGCCATTTTTTGCACCTTATGCAGTAGCATTGGCAATGTTTATTTGCATCTTCGAAATTATGTGTGGAGTAGCACTGCTATTGGGGGCATTTGCCCGATTGAATGCATGGTTATTGTTGCTTATGATCATATTCTTTACCTTGTTAACAGGCTATTCTGCCATTACAGGAAAGGTGACAGATTGTGGCTGTTTTGGAGATGCCATCAAACTAAAACCCATTGAATCGTTTTATAAAGATTTGGTTTTATTGGTATTTATAGTGTTCATATTTATTGGAGTAAAACATATCAAACCGCTGTTTAACAAAGGCATTTTGAGTATTGCTATTTACACCTCCTTTAGTGTTATAACATTTTTTACATTCTATACATATATGTTTTTGCCAATTAAAGACTTTTTACCATACAAAGTGGGCAATGACATTAGAGAAAAAATGGTTTGTCCTCCAGGGTCACCAACCGATTCTATGGTGATGGTATTTATCTATACAAAAGCAGGACAGGATTACGAATTTGATATGAACCATATACCTGATGATACGACTTTTATTTTTAAAGATAGAAAGGACAAATTGGTTAGAGAAGGTTGTAAGCCACCCATTCATGATTTCAAATTATATGATTCAAGCGGTGATGAATATACCGATTCATTATTGAATGATGAAGGTTATAAATTGATTTTGGTTCAGAAAAAAGTTGATGAATGTAGAACAGGTGAAGAGGCCAAAATTGCAAAACTTGCCAATGATTGGACAAGTAAATCAAATCTTAAGTTTTGGGCATTAACATCTAGTGGGAAAGACCAATTAGAAGCATACCGTCACGAGCACCAATTTGCTTTTCCTTATTACTCAATGGATCAAGTTCCTTTAAAATCAATTATCCGCTCAAACCCGGGGGTTATATTAATGAAGAAAAGCACCATCATTAAAAAATGGAGTGCTTATAATTTGCCAAGCTATGAAGTGGTGCTAAGGTACATGAATAAATAGCAAATACATTCATTGCAAGAAAACATTTATATACTTGGTATGCCGGGCAGTGGCAAGAGCACATGGGGTAAGCGATTAGCCAACACTCTTAAGTATAATTTTGTAGATTTAGATTTGATTATTGAAGAAAATGAAGGCACCTCAATTGGACAAATCTTTATTGAAAAAGGAGAAGATTATTTTAGAGAGTTAGAAAAAAAAATCCTTCATCAAACATCCAACTTTACTACCACAATTGTTGCTTGTGGGGGCGGTACACCCTGCTATTTTGATAATATGAATTGGATTAATTCACATGGAAAAAGCATCTACTTTAAGGCAAACGCCTCACTTCTTATAGATAGAATTGAAGGTAGTAAGAACCAAAGACCACTTTTTTTAGGGATGTCGCGAGTTCAATTGAAGGAGAGAATTGAGAAACTATTGATTATAAGGGAGCCCTTCTATTTAGCGGCTAATGTACATATTGATTTACCAATAAAGAGCTTAAAAGATATTGTAAGTCAGGTTATTATGTAGGTATTATGACCTTCATTTTACACTATGTCCCAATAAATAAGCTACTTTTGTTGATAAGCTGTGAAAATTTTTTTCATTTTTTTTTTCTTTAAGCCCCGAAAACACTTGACATTTCATATTCAATTAGTACATTCGTTTAGTATTACAAACCAAATAAACATTTTTAATTATGAACAAATCAGATTTAATTGACAACATGGCAAAAGCTGCTGGTGTAACTAAAGTACAAGCTACAGCTGCTTTAGATTCATTCATGGCTTCTACTCAAACAGCTTTGAAAAAAGGTGACAAAGTAATCCTAGTAGGATTCGGTACTTTCTCAGTAACTAAACGTGCTGCACGCAAAGGACGTAACCCTCAAACAGGTAAAGAAATTAACATCCCTGCAAAAAAGGTTGTAAAATTCAAAGCAGGTTCAGGTTTGCAAGCTAAAGTAAAATAATTTTTTACTAGCTTCTTATTCAAAAAAAGCCTCGACATTGTCGAGGCTTTTTTTATTGCATTTCTTGTCAATGTAATGCGCTCATTGCTCATAATTCAATTGATGGCAATAAAGTATTTTTGAATTAAATGGCGACATACTTAATTAATATTTTGAACTAAATTTATAATAGGGTAGCCGTTTAGGTTGCCCTTTTTGTTTTTTATCAATTATCATTATTTATTTAAACGACAAAAATTACATTTGAACTATGTATAAAAAATATCATACCCTCAACAAGGAACTGTTTATACTTAACAGAGCCAATTTTATTAAGCACTTAAAAGCTAATAGTATTGCCATATTTAATAGCAATGATGAGCATCCTATGAATGGTGATGCCCATCATAATTTCAAACAAAACTCTGACCTATTTTATTTAAGTGGTGTGGATCAAGAGGATTCTGTTTTGGTAATATACCCTGATTGTGTCCTTGAAGAGTTTCGCGAAGCTCTTTTTATCAAGAGAACCAATGATGCTATGGTAACTTGGAATGGGTATAAACTTAGTATGGATCAAGCACGTGAAGTGAGTGGAATCAATAATATTTATTGGGCTGATGAATTTGAGGTGAAAATGCGCCCAATAATTAATTATGCATCTAATATTTATTTAAGTCTGAATGAAAATGATCGTTCAACCATTAGCACTCCTTATAAGGATTTACGTTTTGCGCAATTGATGAGAGATAAGTACCCTTTGCATGAGTTTGAAAGGGCAACACCGATACTACATAGATTGCGTTGTATTAAATCGAATTATGAATTAGAGTTAATGAAAATAGCCGTGAGTATTAGTGAAAAAATGTTTGCTCGTATTTTGAAGTTTGTCAAGCCTGGTGTGTGGGAATACGAAATTGAAGCAGAAGTAATTCACGAATATCTTTCTAACCGTGCAAGCGGTCATTCATTTTCGCCCATTGTAGCTAGTGGTGCCAATTCATGTATTTTACATTACGTAGATAATAATAAACAATGCAAAGATGGTGATATCCTTCTTTTGGATTCAGGAGCTGATTATGCCAATTATGCGAGTGACATGACAAGAACCATTCCTGTGAATGGTGTCTATACGACTCGTCAAAAGCAGGTTTACAATGCGGTTTTAAGAACCATGCAAGAAGCCAAAAAACTTTTAAAACCTGGAGTATTACTTATGGAATACCAGGCTCAAGTGGGTGAAATTACGCAAAAGGAATTGGTTGATTTAGGCTTGTTAAATATGGATGATATTAAGAAACAAGACCCTAAATGGCCGGCATATAAAAGGTATTTTATGCATGGAACCAGTCATTTTTTAGGTATTGATGTGCATGATGTGGGTATGCGTTATGAGCCAATGAAATCTGGAATGACCTTTAGTTGCGAACCTGGCATTTACATAAAAGAGGAGGGTATAGGTGTAAGAATTGAAAACGAAATTTTAATTACAGAAAATGGTTGTGTTGATTTAATGGAGCATATTCCAATTGAAGCTGATCATATTGAGGAATTGATGAAAAAGTAAAGTGAATAAAGTGGGACATTTACCCCACTTTATTATTTCATATCTACCCAAACAGGGCAATGGTCAGAATGCAAGGCTGTGGGTATAATTCCAGCATCATTCATACGGTTTTTTATTTTTTCAGCTACCATACAATAGTCAATTCTCCAACCTTTATTTCTGGCTCTAGCCCCAGCACGATAGCTCCACCAACTGTAGTTGTGAGGGCTCTTATCAAATGCTCTAAATGAATCTTCGAAACCACTTTCAATGAAATTACTCATCCATTCACGTTCTTCTGGTAAAAACCCACTGCTGTTTTTATTACTCACAGGATCATGAATATCTATGGCTTGATGGCAAATATTGTAATCCCCACAAATTATCAAATTTGGTCTTTTTGCTCTCAAATCATCAATATATTGATGAAAAAAGTCAAGCCAAACCATTTTATAAGATTGTCTTAAATCCCCACTGGAGCCAGAAGGAATATACAAACTTATTACACTTGTTTCACCATAGTCTGCCCTTATGATTCTACCTTCTTTGTCATAATCTTCATTGCCAAAACCATATTCAACATGGTCAGGTTCGTTTTTACAAAATAGCGCAACTCCACTATATCCCTTCTTTTCAGCCGAAAACCAATAGTGATTTTTATATCCTGCAACCTCAAAGATATATGCATCATTTATTTGTTCCTTCATGGCTTTGGTTTCTTGCAAGCAATACACATCAGCATTTTCTTGTTGCATAAAATTTACCAGTCCCTTGCTCATAGCCGAGCGAATTCCATTTACATTGTAACTAACTATTTTCATTGACTTGTTTATTGTGTTGCAAACAAAGCAATTTTGATTAAAATAATACTTTTATGTTGTGTTACAATTTAGCACATTTGCAGAAGATGAAATTGAGTATCAAAAAAAGTAAAATACCAGGTGCTGGGAAAGGTCTATTTGCCGAAGAATTAATAAAACGGGGGGAAAAAGTAATTGAATATACAGGGGATGTGATTACTTGGAAAGAGTGTCAGAAGCGAAATGAAGGTATGAAAGAGGGCTTTGGTGCGTATTATTTTTACGTTTCAGAAAAAAAATGTATTGATGCTCAAAATCATCTAGATTCTTTAGCTAGATATGCCAATGATGCGGCCGGATTTGTAAGAATTGAGGGTATGAAAAACAATGCCCGTTATGAAATTATCAAAGGTAAACCCTATATTGTAGCAAGCAGAAACCTAAAGCCGGGAGATGAAATTTACGTTTCTTATGGCAAAGAATATTGGGATGCGCTTAGGGAAAGTGGTTATGGTCCAAAAAATTAATCAGTTTTTCATTTGATTATCAAATTTGTGGCAAACAATTTGTTTAAAATTGTCTATGCTTGCGCTCCAAAAAATATTTCTAAAAAATATTTTGCTAAATATATATTTACAAACTCTTAACACACGTTAACCTAAAGAAAAGAGGAAATGAAAAAATCGATATTAACCATAGTATTAAGCATGTTAGGCTTGTTCGTTTTTGCACAGAACCAAGACCCTAATTCACCTGTTTACGACTACAATTATACTGATAGCACCCAAACAATAAGCGACTCTTCTTCAACCGGAACACCTGCTGAGGGTTCAGAGGAAACAGTTAAGGTTTATCAAAGAATCATAATGCCTTTAGATTCTGCTACCAATTTAATAACTTACAATGGTGTAGTTGAACAAGAAGAAAGTGGAAGTGATTCTCTTTATGCTCGCGCTAAAAGATTTGCAGAGAAAAATTTAGGTAAAGGCAAAGAGCTTTATGAAATGGATAAGCGTAACCAAAAATTAGTTGTAAATGGTTCTATCCCTGCTTTCGCGTATACCAATAAATATAATAAAAAAACTATAGGTAAGTTCCAATTTAAAATGACAATATTAGTTAAAGAAGGAAGATATAAATATACCATTACCAATTTTGTGCATGAGTCTGAAGTTTCTGCATCTGGAGGAAAACCAGTAAGAAACTATTTTGAATATTACAATAATAGTACAACTAATATTCAGGCTTACGATAAGGTTTTACGTTATGCCGATAAAGATATAAAGGAAACTATTCAAAAGTTTCAAATATCTATGAGGGATCCAAAATTGTTGGACGAAGATGATTGGTAAATGTTATTTTATCTAAGTAAAAAAGGGGCCTTAGCCCCTTTTTTATTGTCCTTGCGCTAATGAGTAACCTTTTTTACCATTATAACTTCTGAGAATTTCAATCGAACAAATAAAGATGTCTTTTGATATAGCTTCCGTTAATTCAAGCATTTTACTTAGAGTGGTTTCAGAATTATTTATACACTCAAATCTCACCCTATATTGATCAACACATTCTGTAAAAACAGAACCTGTAGGCCAAACCTGTGTTCCTCGATTGGATATCATAATTAATTTCAAATCATCTGTTTCTTGTTTTTTTAAATGCGATACAAATGAAATAGCATTTTGGTTACTTTCTATAAATATGTCTACACCAACAATCTTTTCAATCGAATTTGGTCTAGGCGTAACCATCATTTTTTGATTTAATGGCCTTTCTGGTAAATGAAACTCAGCCTTTAATTGACTTATTCTTGCTTTACCCTCTTTGGGTTCTTTACCTAAGTTGCTAATAATAGCTTTAGCAAAATCGCTTGTGCTCAATGAAGGGAATTCCTTATTGCCAAAGTCACCCGTATGAGCTCCATTTTCAAGCGTATATAAAAGTGCATTTTCAATTCTGGCGGCATAGTCCATCAGCCCCAAATGACGAAGCAACATAAAGCTACTTAGTAATAGTGCAGTTGGATTGGCAATGTTTTTACCAGTAATATCTGGAGCTGTTCCATGAACTGCTTCGAATATTGAAATGTTTTCACCAATATTGGCTGAAGGAGCAAAACCAAGTCCGCCTACCAATCCCGCACATAAATCACTCATGATATCCCCTTGTAAATTAGTTAGCACAACTACTTGGAACTGTTGAGGCTTTGCTACCAATTTCATAGCTAAGTCATCTACAATGATGTCGTTTGCTTCAATTTCGGGAAAATCTTTGGCAACTTCGTAGAAAGTTTCTAAAAACAATCCATCAGTTAATTTCATGATATTGGCTTTATGGGCGCAAGTAACTTTGGTAAAGCCTTCTTTTCTAGCCATTTCAAAGGCAAATTTGTGAACTTGAATACTTCCAGGGCGTGTAATGAATCTGCGGCAAAGAGCTACATCTTGGGTAAGCATATGCTCAATTCCACCATACGTTCCTTCAATATTTTCACGAACAATGGTTAGGTCAATGGGAATACCAGCTTTTGAAAAAACAGTGTCAACTCCAACTAGAGAGCGAAAATGCCTTCGATTGGCAAAAGTGCTCCAAGTTTTTCGAGCAGTAACATTTATACTTTTTACACCTTTTCCTTTAGGTGTTTCCATAGGTCCTTTAAATAGAATACCATTGCTTTCAACACTTTCTTTTGCTTTTTCTGTCATTCCTGAGCTGTGTCCTTGTAAATATATTTCTTTGCCCATTTCGATAAATTCATACTCAAGAGGTACCTGAGCGGCATCAAATATTTGTAAAACAGCATCCATTATTTCAGCGCCTATACCATCACCTTTTGCAACTGATATTTTTTGTTTTTTCGTCATTATTAATATTATATTAAAATTTAAGAGGGTGCAAAAGTATTGTTTTTGTTGAGGTTGACATAATCTTGTATATTAAATTTTCTATATTGTCAAAACAAAGCAACTTAATTTTACTTTTGAACTTGAAATGAATATTCACCCGATATTTAAATTGATAGCCGAAGGCGAAAATGATACATTGGATTTTAAAAAGACAATTTCTTCCGCTTCAAAAATTGCTAAAACAATGGCAGCCTTTGCCAATCATAAGGGTGGTCGCTTATTAGTAGGGGTTAATGATAACAAAACCATATCAGGTACACGAAGTGAAGACGATAAATATATGCTTGATTTGGCAGCCCATTTTTATTGTAAACCAGAAATAAGCATTGAATTGATTGATTGGGAGATAGGAGGCAAGCCAGTTATTGAATGCATTATAGCTGAAGGAAAAGAGAAACCCTATTATTCCAAGGATGAAGATGGAAAATGGTGGGTTCATATTCGTGTAAAAGACAAAACGCTCCTAGCCAGTAAGGTGGTAGTTGATGTATTGAGGAGAAATACTAATTCTCAAGGTGCAATGATTCAATACTCAAAACACGAGGAGGGTTTGCTGAAATATTTAGAAAAAACTGAAAAGGCCACTTTAAAAGATATTTGCAAACTACTTAATTTTTCAAGATGGAGAGCACAAAAAATGCTTGTAAACCTTGTAAGTGCTGGTATAATTAGAAATCATACCACAGAAAAAACCGAATTTTTTACTTTAAGTTGATTTTAGGGAAATTTTAAGCAAGGTATTTGATATTTTTACAGCATGAAAAAAGCCATAGCCCTAATTATTCTAAGTTTGACATTTTTTACCCAAGCCAAAAGTCAATATCTTCGTAAAGACAATATGCAGAACTTTGTTTATTTCTTTGATAATGGCTTTGATAAAATTGATCTGACTCAAACTTTAGAAATAAGCAGAGCATTTTTTACCAGAGGAACACCTCACCTTTTTATGATAACAAAAAATGCTGGATACAACGAATCAAAACGAAATTTGGTGCAATCTTATACAGCTTTTGTAAGAGATGAAAATAATCAAAATTTGAAGGTTTTTACCATGAAAACCCCAATTCTAACGAAGGAAATTCAAACATATATTTTTGGCTGTAAGCCTGGTTCTAGTATAATGTTTAGCGAGGTTAGATTAAGTGTTGTAGAACCAAATTTGAATAAAGATAAATCAAATAAACCCGCAGCTTTTTATATTTACTTGAAATAAAAATTTAAGTTTGTACCCATGAAAGTAGGCGTTTTAATTTTTCCTGGCTCCAATTGTGATAAAGATGCAGTTTGGGCATTTCAAAACCTGTTTGGCCAAGAGGTAGTTGAATTGTGGCATAAAGACACAGATTTGCAAGGTGTTGACTTGGTGTTTCTGCCTGGAGGGTTTAGCTATGGGGACTATTTACGCAGTGGTGCCATCGCTCGTTTTTCGCCTATTATGCAAAGTGTTATCGACTTTGCCAACAAAGGTGGTTTAGTTTGGGGGGTTTGTAATGGCTTTCAAATATTATGTGAAAGCGGTTTGTTGCCAGGAGTATTATTGCATAATGATCACCAAAAATTCAACTGTAAAAATATTTATTTGACTTGTGAGAGTGCCAACTCGCAAATAACTAATAAAATTAAGCCACAATCGGTACTTCAAATACCTATTGCACATGGTGAAGGAAGATTTTATTGTGATGAATCTACATTGGCTGCACTTAAAACTAATGACCAGATTTTATTCAAATATTGTGATGCAAATGGAAATATTTCAGATGAAGCAAATCCGAATGGCTCACTTGAAAATATAGCTGGTATTTGCAATTTAGGAAGAAATGTATTTGGTATGATGCCACATCCTGAAAGGGTTGTGGATGCAGACATACACAATACTGATGGACGAATTTTGTTTGAAAGCTTACTACAAATGGTAGAGGCTTAATCCTTATTCTAACACATCACCTCTTAGTAATCGATACCTCTTTCTTGCTTCAGTTAAAAAGAAACTTCCAGGATATTTCTCTATAAATTGCTCATAAAGTTGCTTTGCTTTATCCTTATTGTTTAGTTTCTTTTCGTAAAGTTCGGCTAGGTTGAAGAGTGCATTATCACCTAAAATATCGCTACCGTGCTCATTTACAACAATATTATAGAATTTCTCAGCTTCTGAATAGTTTTTCTTTTTCACAAAAATCTGAGCTTTTTTGAAGTAAATATCATCAGTAAGCGCATGTTTCGGAAAAAGCAAATTGATACTATCAAGTATTTGTAAGGCAACATCCGATTTGTTTTGGTAATAATTCAAATCGGCTCTTGAAAACATCTTCAAGGCGTCTTCAACACTATCAACTGTATTGTCTTGAATAAGTAAGGACAACTCGAGGGCATTGTTGGCAATCAGCTGTGTGGTAACTGTTTTCAGTACATCCAATTGGGCCTTGGCCCATTCAAACTCTCCTATATAATAGCTTAACTTAGCATTACGTAATTTGGCTTCCTGTCCAATAGGTTCCTCCATATACTCCTTATCCACTTGTCCATAAAGGAGCATGGCATCCCACACCTCACCTTTTAAAACATACAAATCTCCAAGCTCCAATTTGCACTCTGCCTTAAACTTATTCTCACTTCTAGGCGCATTAATAAGTTCGTTAAAATTAGCCATGGCCGAAGGCATATCATTTAAATAATAGGCTTGAAGCCTTGCCAATTCCCTCTGAGCATTTTGTGTAAATGGGTTTTTACCAAATTCATCTAAAAAGGCTTTATAGTTTGTTTCAACAATTTTAAGGTCTGTATCTGTGTAATTGCTATTTAATATTTTTCTTCTTTGGGCTTCAAGAATTCCCATTTTAGCCATGGTATAATTGTTCTTATCTTTCCCCATTAGCACCACCTGATTAAAGATATTTACTGCTGCATCATAATACTCATTTGATATAGCTAAATTACCCAATTCTATTAGTCTTGCGCCTTCTTCTTTGAATTTTTTGTCTAGTGATTTGGCTTGTAGTAATGCATTGTCAAAATCTTTTTTCTGAACATACATCCAAACCAGCATTTCATAAAAAATAGGATTCTCGGCTTGGGTTTTTGTGCGTTTTAATAGGGCTGATTTAAGCAAATCAAATTCTACAGGCTTTTGAATATAATTTTGAAAATAGCCCTGAATATCATCCAACAACTTTTCATTAATACTCATACTGTTCAAATACTCTTCAATCATTTCCTTCACATTTCCAGTCTCACCATACAGATTTCCTAGTTCTGTTGAATATGCCAAATTGCTTCCTTGCATTTTTCTGCCTTTTAAATAGGCTTCAATGGCATATTCTTTTTCGCCTCTTTTGATAAAAGCATTACCTGTTTCGTTTATCTGATCACCTTCAAGTTTTAGCTTCCTAATAATGTCATCAAATTGCTGTTTGGCCTTATCTACTTTGCCAAATTTTTTCATCACATAGCCTAAATCTACTGTGTAGTATGGGTTTCGGTCATTTTTTCGAAGCTGTTTTTTAACTAATTTTTCAGCTTCTTCAGCTTTGTTTAGGTTGAAATAGCAGGAGAGTAGGTTATCGTAAAAGTATATTGATTGAGGATTTTTATTCAATAGCTTTTCATACACGTCAGCAGCTTTGTCAAACTCATTGTTACTAAAATACTGTGATGCCAATTGCTCGTCTTTGGCTTGTCCGAAAGATAGAACAGAGCAAATTAATAGAATAAATAGTATAGAAAATCTTAAATAAAATTTCATCAGTTTAAAAAACGAAAGTAGGAAGCTAATTTATATAATTCTGTATTTGTTTAGAAGAAATTTATTTGGAATGAAAAAGTTTAACTTTTATTGATTTGCAATTCAACTCCAGCCTTTAAAATTGGCTTCCAACAATGAGTAATATTTCTATATTTGTCAAATAAGAATCAAAAATTCGAAGTTCTCAAACTTTCGTTTTCAAAAAGTTACTCATTTGGCATCACTAAAAAAACTAGCATCCGAAACAGCCATATACGGCATGAGCACCATTGTTGGGCGTTTGCTCAATTATTTGTTGGTACCCCTACACACACGTATTTTCAATCCGAGCGAATATGGTGCTGTAACAGAGTTATACTCTTATGTGGCTTTTTTTACCGTGTTATTAACTTATGGGATGGAAACGGCTTTCTTTCGCTTTTGTCAGAAACAAGACCCCAACAAAGTTTTTAGCACTTCATTCAATTCTGTATTAATTTCTTCAGCTATTTTCTTTGCCTTGGTAGCTGGTTTTGCCTCACCCATCGCTCATTTTCTAGATTATCCCAATCACACAGAATATATAACCTTGTTTGCAGGTATTTTAGCTTTAGACGCCTTGGCTTCCATACCTTTTGCGATGCTTAGACAGCTGAAGCGCCCTATCAAATTTGCTATCATCAAGAACATTAATATAGGTATAACCATTATTTTAAACTTGTATTTTTTGATGCTTTGTCCTTATCTTCAATTGCATTATCCAGATAATTTTTTACTTCAAACATATAACCCTGCTATCGGTATTGGATATGTGTTTTATGCCAATTTAGCTGGAAGTTTAATTTGTGTTCCTTTGCTATGGAAAGAGATTTCAGGCGCTAAAAATGGCTTTGATTCAAAACTTTGGAAGGAGCTATTCTTATATGCTTTCCCAATATTAGTGGTGGGTTTAGCAGGCATGATTAATGAAACTTTTAGCCGAGTGATGTTTAAATTCTTGATGCCTAATAACGAACATGTGATGAACGATTTAGGGATTTTTGGTGCCAACATTCGCTTCGCAGTTTTGATGAATTTGTTCATTCAGGCTTTCAGATATGCCGCAGAGCCCTTCTTTTTTAGCCAATCCAAAAATGCAGATAGAGACAAAACCTATGCTCGTGTGATGCATTATTTTAGTATTGCATGTATGCTTATTTTCTTGTTGGTAACACTTTTCATACATCAATTTAAGGGCTTTATTGGTCCTAAGTTTCATGAGGGTTTAGGTATTGTTCCTATCTTGTTGTTAGGCAATATGTTTTTAGGTATTTATTACAATTTATCCATTTGGTATAAACTCAGCGATCAAACCAAATATGGTGCTTACATTTCCTTATTTGGTGCGGTTTTAACCATTTCACTCAATATAGTTTTGATACCTTCATTTGGTTATCATGGAGCTGCATGGGTTACCTTTATAACCTATTTTAGCATAACAGCTGTAAGCTATTGGTTTGGACAAAAAAAATATCCGATACCCTATAATCTCAAAAAGTTTGCAACATACCTTGCCTTTACATTAGGCGTTTTCTTTTTACACAAATTTTTAATTAGTATTGTTTCAAATCAATGGACCTTGGTAGGTATACAAACTTTGTTGTTTGCTTTGTTTTCCTCTGCAGTGTTTATGATTGAGAAGAAAAATAGATTCAACATTTAAGGGTAAAGACGTTTTAATAAACTTCTTATTGTTTTGCAAGCGATTAAAATGAATATAAAAATAATAAACAAAAGTCCCAATTCCCTACCTGCTTATGAAACCGAACATTCTGCTGGTATGGATTTGCGAGCATTTTTATCAGAAACTATCTTGCTGCAACCCATGCAAAGGCAATTAATACCAACGGGTTTATTTATTGAACTTCCTGTGGGTTATGAAGCGCAGATTCGTCCACGTAGCGGATTGGCGCTTAAACATGGAATCACAGTATTAAACAGTCCAGGCACAGTGGATGCAGATTACCGAGGTGAGATAAAGGTGCTTTTGATAAACCTAGGCATGGAGGCATTTGAAATTAATAATGGAGATCGCATTGCCCAAATGGTTATTGGTCAGCATGCAACGGCAGAATTTGCCTTGGTTGAAACACTAAATGAAACCAACAGAGGGACCGGAGGATATGGCAGCACAGGAAAATAAGATGATATTGTGGGATGTGAATATTTGATATAAATAAATACATTTGGATTGACAATTAAAACCTAAAAATAAATATATGAAAATAATAGTACCTATGGCGGGTATGGGTAAACGCATGAGACCTCACACCCTTACTACTCCAAAACCTTTAGTGCCAGTGGCTGGCAAGCCTATTGTTCAAAAACTAATTGAAGACCTTGAGAAAGTTTGTGGTGCAGGTATTGAAGAAATTGCTTACATTATTGGCCCAAGTTTTGGCAAAACTGTTGAAATGCAATTGGTATCAGTGGCTGAAAAATTAGGAGCTAAAGGAACCATTTATTACCAAGAAGAAGCTTTAGGAACTGCACATGCCATAATGTGTGCTAAAGAGAGTTTGTCGGGTAATGTGTTAGTGGTTTTTGCTGATACTTTGTTCAAAGCTGATTTTGTTTTGGATAGAAGTAAAGATGGTATTATTTGGGTACAAAAAGTTGAAGACCCTAAACCTTTTGGTGTTGTAAAAGTTGATGCTAACAATGTTATCACAGATTTTATAGAAAAACCGGAAACGTTCGTTAGCGATCTTGCCATTATTGGTATTTATTACTTCAAAGATGGTGAGTATTTGCGCAGCGAATTACAGTATTTATTGGATAATGATATACGCGAAAAAGGCGAATATCAATTGACAAATGCTTTGGAAAACATGAAAGCTAAAGGCTATAAATTCGAGCCAGGAAAAGTGACTGAATGGTTGGATTGCGGCAATAAAAATTCAACTGTATTTACCAATGGAAGAATATTACAGTTCATGTATGATAACAAAGAAAAATTGGTTGATGAAACAGTTAGCAACCAAGACTCAATAATCATCCAACCATCATATGTAGGTAAAAATGTAAAGTTAGTGCGCAGTGTAGTTGGTCCTAATGCAAGCATTGGAGATGGATGTACGGTTGAAAATTCAGTAGTTGGTAATTGTATTATTCAAACCAACACACAAATAAAAAATGCAGTGATTGATAATGCCATGATTGGTAATTATGCTGCCTATTCTGGTGAATTGAAAGATTTGAGCATTGGTGATTACACCAACATTTTGTAAGATAAAATATCTGAGTAAACCTACCCAACTATTAATTAATTTAAACCTGCCACGTCTTTACTTGGCAGGTTTTTTGTTTAATGGTAATTTAGTTTTACCAAAACTCTAAGCTTTTAATTATGTTTGCTTTCCATGATGATATTGAATAAGATTAACAACCATTCACGCTATCTTTTATTACTATGTGCCATTATTATTGGCAGTTTGGCTTTTGGTCAAAAAAAGTTGAGTAAAGGAGAACTTCCTGAGCATATAAGGCTAGAGTTTGAAAAGGAATTTTTCAAAGCCGCTAAAGAAAAGATGTTGGGTGATTATCCTGAAGCGATAGAGGACTTTAAAAAAGCAGCAGAGATCGATCCCAATGATGCCAATACGCAGTTTCAATTAAGTCAATTGTATTTGGCAACAAAAAAAGTAAAAGAAGCTGAAGATGCCGCGCGTAAAGCTGTTGAATTAGACAATAAAAACTTTTGGTACAAGACACAATTAGCCGAGGTTTACAAGAATCAAAAGCGTTTTACGGATGCAGCCAAACTGAATATTTTGATTTATGAAACAGGAGAACAGAACCCTCAAAATTTATATGATGCTGTCTTGCTTTTTACTTTAGATAAAAAATATTCTGATGCAATAAAAACACTAGATAAAATTGAGAAAGAATCAGGACTTAATGAAGAAATAGTTAAACAAAAGGAGCAGATATACCTATTAAATAATAAGCTTAAAAAAGCCATTAAAGAAGTAGAACGCTTGGTTAATGCATATCCTCTAGAACCCAGATACAAAGGTATGTTAGCTGATTTACTTATGGCAAATGGCAGGACGAAAGAAGCCCTTGATATTTACAATAAAATTTTAGAGCAAGACCCAAGCAATGGTTTTGCTTTGTTTGCTATGGCTGATTATTTCAAATCAAAAAGTGAATATGAGCCTTACTTTAATTACTTGAAACGAGCCATGGCAAGTAATGTTGATATTAAATCTAAGATTCAAGAGATGGCGGATTTTGTTACTGATAATAAGATTCCTGATGGCAGTAAGAAGTCTTTTGAGCTTAGTGATATTTTGATTAATTCAAATCCAAGTGAACCCATTGCTTTTATGATGAAAGGAGATTTGTTTATTAAAGAAAAGAATTATGAGCAAGCTCGTTTACAATTTTTACAAGCTACGAATGCTGATCCTAACGTTTATGCTGCTTGGGAGCAAATCATGTATTGTGATGATGAGTTGAAAAATAACCAGTATATGCAAACTGATTGCGAAAAGGCTGTAGAGATTTTCCCAACTCAACCGCGCTTCTTTGCTTATTTGGCTTTTGCTAGTTTTAGACTTAAAGACTATGACAAGGCGATTAATGCGGCTAGGAATGGTAGTGAATATGCGGAAGATGAACCTGAATTGCTCTTGCAATTGCTATCACAAATGGGAGATGCAGGTTATTATGCCAAGAAATATAAGGTTTGTGACTCTGCCTATGATGCTGCTTTGGCTTTGAATAATGCCAACGCTTATGCATTGAACAATTATGCCTACTTCTTGAGTTTGAGAAAAGAGCGATTGGACAAGGCAGATAGCATGAGCTTGAGAAGCATCGAATTAGAGCCTGGAAACCCCAGTTATCAGGACACCTATGGGTGGATTTTGTACCAAAAAAAGGAGTATAAAAAAGCAAAAGAATATATTGAAAAAGCCCTGCAAATGTCTCCCAATAATGCTGAAGTAATTGAGCATCTGGGTGATGTAAAATTTAAACTCAACGACAAACAAGGTGCGATGGAAAGTTGGTTGAAATCAAAAGAATTAGGAGGAGAGGGAGAGTTTTTGCAAAAGAAAATTGCTGAGAAGAATTTGATTGATTAAACATTATTCACTTCAAATTGTTAACCCCACAAAACATAATTATTGAAAGTCATAATCATCGGTTCGGGAATTGCAGGATTGGCAAGTGCTATAAGGCTTGCATGTGCAGGTCATCAAGTAACAGTGTTTGAAGCTAACGCCTATCCTGGAGGGAAGCTAAGCGAAATTTATTCAGATGGTTTTCGATTTGATGCAGGCCCTTCATTATTTACCTTACCCCAACTAGTGGATGAGCTTTATACACTTGCTGGAAAAGTGCCACAAGATCACTTTTCATATTTACGATTAGTCAAGTCTTGCAATTATTTTTTTGAGGATGGTACTCGTTTTTCAGCCTTTAACAATAGGGAGGAAATGGCCGAGGAACTAAAGAATAAACTAGGTATTAAGGACCCTACCCCCTTTTTTAATCAGCTTGATAAGGCAAATATACGATACCAATTAACAGCACCCATATTTATTGAGAAGAGCCTTCATCGCTTAAAAAATCACTTCAGTATTGAAACCTTTAAAGGCATATTGAATATGGGTAAATTGAATTTATTTGAAAGCATGAACCAAGAAAATGAAAAGATTTTTACTAACAAATATTTGCGCTTTTATTTCAATCGTTTTGCCACTTATAATGGTTCAAACCCATATCAAACGCCTGCCTTACTTAATATGATTCCTCATTTGGAACATAATATTGGTTCCTACTTTCCGATAAAAGGCATGCATAGTATTACTCAAAGTATTTTTGATTTAGCAAAAGAATTAGGCGTGGAGTTTCATTTTAACAGCAAAGTGGAAGAGATTTTGGTAAAAGATAATAACGCATGCGGAGTTAAGGTGAATGGTATTGAGTTCTTCTCAGATGTTGTTTTGAGTAATATGGACATTCACCCAACATACAAAAAACTACTCCCAAAAGTCAAAGCACCAAATCGCATATTGAAGCAAGAAAAGTCCTCTTCCGCATTGATATTTTATTGGGGAATAAATAAAGTTTTTGGTGAATTGGATTTACATAATATCCTATTTACTGAAAATTATAAAGAAGAGTTTGATACCATATTTACTAAGAAAAGCATCTATAAGGACCCAACGATATACATCAATATCACTTCAAAATTGAAGCATGATGATGCTCCAAAAGATTGTGAAAATTGGTTTGTGATGATTAATGTGCCCAATAACCAAGGGCAGGATTGGGATAAGCTCATCAAAGATGCCAAAACAAAGATTATCCAAAAAATTGAAAGAACTTTGAAAGTAGATATAAGTAATTTGATTTTGACTGAGCAAATCCTCGATCCTAGGACTATTGAGATCAAAACATCTTCTTTCGCAGGTGCTTTGTATGGAAATGCCAGCAATAATAGGTATGCTGCCTTTCTGCGTCATAAAAACTTCTCTTCTACTATTTCGGGCTTATATTTTTGCGGAGGTAGTGTTCATCCGGGAGGAGGAATTCCGTTATGTTTAAATTCTGCGAAAATTGTTAGTAAATTGATATCAGATGATTACAGGTAGTTTTTCCCTTTCCGGTTAATTATAAAGTAAAATATTTTGTCATTTTATTACTACATAAAATCAATGATAAGTATCGCAATAAAATCTTGATTTTACTGCTTAAAATACTTGCAATTTTTATTACTTTGCGTGAAAATTTTTTACATAAATTATGAGTGATCCACGTTTAAAATCGGTATTAGATGGTTTAAAAGATGCTATGGAAAAAGCAGTTGACCATGCCCAAATGGAATTTAGTAAAATACGTGCAGGTAAGGCCCACCCTAGTATGTTAGATAGTGTAAAGGTTGAATATTATGGTGATTTGGTGCCCATTAGTCAAGTAGGAAATATCAATACACCTGATGCTAAAAGTATTGTTATTCAACCATGGGAGAAAAACATGCTACAAGCCATCGAAAAAGGAATCATTATATCTAACTTGGGCTTCAACCCTAGTAATGATGGTAGTATTATCAGAGTGGTATTACCTCCATTAACTGAAGAAAGAAGACGTGAAATTGTTAAAAAAGTAAAAGGAGAATCTGAAACAGCTAAGGTTGCTGTTAGAAATATCCGCAAAGATGTAAACGAAGCAATCAAGAAACTTCAAAAAGAGGGATTACCCGAAGATGAAGCTAAGACAGGTGAGGCAAGTGTTCAAAAAACCACTGACAGTTTTATTAAAAAAATTGAAGAATTATTAGCCATAAAAGAGGCTGAAATCATGCAAATTTGATTTATAAAATAATATATCCCACAATCCTTGCTCCAACTAAATAAATATAAAATCAGACGCCTTTTCTCTATATCTATTAAGGTGTTTTTTGTCTTATTGTTTTTATCCTTTTCACTTTATCTGATTTTTCGAAATTTAATACTGGAGCAGGCCATTTTAAAGGTGAGCGATAAGTTAAAGGAGAAGTATGATGTGAACCTCCGCGTTCAAGAGCATGGATTCTCTGGTTTAAGTGGAATTCACTTAGGTAAAATATCCCTCATACCAAGTAATAAAGATACCCTAATTAGATTAGATGAATTTAATGCAAGTGTTAGACTTCTTTCACTACTGACAGGTGAAATCAGGTTAAAAGAAATTGAAATAAAGGAAGGGTTTATTCAATTGGTTAAGGAAGGTGACAGTAGTAATTATAACAACTTTTTTAGGGTACAACATGATAGCATTTCAGTCCATAAAAACGAACAAGCAGACGAGAAAATTAATTATTCTAAATTAGCTTATAAGTTGATTAGGAAAATCTTGAAGCAGGTGCCAAATAATGTTTCTATCAGTAATTTCAAGCTTCTTGTTGATGATGACGGAATGAAATCGGAATTCAACATGACCAAAATGGAGCTTGATGATAATAAAATTGAATCCAGTATTCAAGTAAATACCAACGATAACAAACAACTTTGGAAAATCTCCGGTTATGCTGATGCTAGTAATGAGAGAGCCGATGTTACTTTTTTCAGAGAGGATTCAGGAAGTGTTCATATTCCAGTTATTGATGAAAAATTTAATTTAAAGGCGGGCTTTGATAGTATTAGAGTTCAATTGAATGGCATTACTTTTAAAGATGATGTGCTAAAAGTAGATGGTTTTGCTTCGATAAAAAACTTGATGCTTAATCATCCAAAAATTTCCAAAAAGGATGTGGTTATTGAGGATGCCGAAGTTTATTATGCTTATTTGTTTGGTGCCGATTTTATTTCATTAGATAGTTCGAGTACGGTTCGATTTAACAAAATTGTGTTCCATCCTTATTTCAAACTTGAAGAATCTCAAAGTAAACCTTGGTTTGAACTAAGCAAAAATTCAGGTGCTGTTCCAAGGATATTTAACAAGTACAATTTGTACTTAAACATAGCCACAGAAAAATTAAATGCCCAAGATTTCATTAACTCGTTGCCTACAGGTTTGTTTGATGATGTAAAAGGCATGCAAACCGAAGGCAGTTTTACCTATCGTTTGGATTTTGCCTATTTTAATGATGACCCTAATAAGCTTATTTTTAACAGCACACTTGATAAAGACAATTTCAAAATATTGAAATATGGTGAAGCCAATTTAGCCAAGTTGAATGGAACTTTTGTATATACACCTTTTGAAAATGGTAGGCCTGTGAGACCTTTATTGATAGGACCTGAAAACCCTAATTTTACAAGTGTCGATTTAATATCACCATTTTTAAAGAAATGTATTTTGACTACCGAGGACCCCTCTTTTTATTACCATAGGGGTTTTGTGACAGAGGCATTCAGACAATCTATCTCTAAAAATATAAAAACTGGTAAGTTTAAAAGAGGAGCTAGTACCATTAGTATGCAGCTTATTAAAAATGTTTTCCTTACTCGAGAGAAAACAATGGCTCGCAAACTTCAAGAAATTCTTTTGGTTTATATTCTTGAAAATAATTTTATAGTCCCTAAGGATAGAATGTTTGAGGTGTATTTGAATATTATTGAATGGGGACCTAATGTTTACGGTATTGGTGAAGCATCTCAGTTTTATTTCAAAAAGAAACCTATTGATTTGACACTTAGTGAATGTTTATACCTAGCATCTATTATTCCAAGACCGAAGGGCTTTATGTGGCGTTTCAATAGCGATGGCACCTCTAAACCCTGGATAGAAAAAAGTTATAGATTCCTAACCAATTTAATGTTAGCAAGGCAGGTTATTATACCAGAAGACACGATTGGTTTAACGCCTCATGTAAATATTACTGGGCTTGCTAAGAAGTATATTTATAAAAACGATACAAACGTAGTTGATACCATCAAACCTGAGGATGATTTCTTTGATATCAATGAGCCATTGGTACCAATAGAAAATTAGAGTATTAAACAGCTACTTTGCCTTTTATAGCAGGATGTGGGTCATATCCTTCGAGTGTAAAGTCACCATAATCAAAATCAAATATTGATTGAACATTCGAGTTTATTTTCATTGTTGGGTAGGGCTTAGTTTCTCTTGATAATTGCAGATCTACTTGTTCAAAGTGGTTACTATAGATGTGCGCATCACCAAAGGTATGCACAAAATCTCCCGCCTCTAATCCGCAAACTTGTGCTATCATCATGGTCAGTAAAGCATAGCTTGCAATATTAAAAGGCACTCCTAAAAACATATCAGCACTTCTTTGGTATAATTGGCAACTTAATTTTCCATCAGCAACATAAAATTGAAAAAATGCGTGACATGGCATGAGTGCCATTTTAGGCAAATCTGCTACATTCCAAGCACTCACAATCATTCTTCTGCTATCTGGATTTTTCTTGATTGTTTCGATTAGTTCAGTTAATTGGTCGATGTGTTTTCCATCAGCACTAGGCCAGCTGCGCCATTGGTAGCCATAAACGGGACCCAACTCGCCATTTTCATCAGCCCACTCATCCCAAATGCTTACACCATTATCCTTTAAATACTTCGTATTGGTTTCACCTTTAATAAACCACAGTAGCTCGTATATAATTGATTTTAAATGAACCTTTTTACTAGAAATTAATGGGAAGCCATCCTTGAGATTGAATCGTAATTGGGCTCCAAAGATACTTTTGGTTCCAGTGCCTGTTCTATCAGATTTAAAGTTACCATTTTCGTAAACGTGTTTTAGAAGTTGTTCGTATTGGTTCATATTCTCAAAATTGCGAATACGAATTACTAAATAAAAGAAGGGATTTTATTAATTGCTTTTCAACAATAATAAAATCCCTTCAGAAAGTCCTCTATTACCTTATTAATTATGAGGAGGCTATAGAATTCTTAAACCTCTTACGGTCGTTTTCGTTCAAATGAATTTTACGTAAACGAAGTGATTGTGGCGTAATTTCAACATATTCATCTCCTTGAATATACTCCATGCACTCTTCTAGAGAGAAGTTGATTTTTGGCGCAATACGAGTTTTATCATCACTTCCAGATGCACGCATATTGGTAAGTTTTTTCTCTTTAGTGATGTTTACAACTAAATCATCTTGGCGGTTATTTTCACCTATGATTTGACCCATGTATATTTCGTCACCTGCTTCAACAAAGAAACTTCCTCTATCTTGCAATTTATCGATAGAGTATGCAATTGCTGTTCCTTGTTCACCAGATATCATAACACCAGCACCTCTGCTAGGAATAGGTCCTTTCCAAGGTTCGAAAGCTTTGAATCTATGTGCCATGATAGCCTCACCTGCAGTGGCTGTTAGCACATTGTTACGCAATCCAATAATACCACGTGATGGAATTTCAAACTCTAAATGGGTTAAATCACCTTTTGGTTCCATCACTACCATATCTCCCTTACGTTGACTAACCAATTCAATAACTTTTCCAGAAGATTCAAGTGGAACATCTACGGTAAGCACTTCCATAGGCTCACATTTTACACCATCTATTTCTTTTATGATTACTTGAGGCTGTCCTACTTGCAATTCATATCCTTCGCGTCTCATGGTTTCGATAAGCACTGATAAGTGCAGAATACCGCGTCCAAACACTAGGTAAGAATCGGCAGCATTAGTTTCTTCTACTCTTAAAGCAAGATTTTTCTCCAACTCTTTAAATAACCTATCTCTTAAGTGACGAGAAGTAACAAACTTCCCTTCTTTACCAAAGAATGGAGAGTTGTTAATACAAAACAACATATTCATGGTCGGCTCATCAATATTAATTGGAATCAAACCTTCAGGATTATCAAAATCAGCAATGGTATCACCTATTTCAAAACCTTCGATACCCATTACTGCAGCTATATCTCCACCAAAGGCCTCTTCAACCTTTCTTTTGCCAAGACCTTCGAAAGTATATAGTTCTTTTACACGTGATTTTTGAATCGAACCATCACGTTTTACCAAACTTATTGGTTGGTTTACTTTGATGCTTCCACGTAAAATACGTCCAATAGCAATTCGACCTGTAAATGAAGAATAATCCAAAGATGTTATCTGCATCTGCAAGGTTCCTTCCTCTACATGTGGTGCAGGGATTTCAGCTAAAATATCATCCAATAGTTGGGTGAAATCCGTAGTTGGGTTTTTCCAGTCACTGCCCATCCATCCTTGTTTTGAGCTACCATAAATCGTATGGAAATTCAATTGTTCTTCAGTGGCATCTAGGTTAAAAAACAAATCAAATACTTGATCATGAATCTCATCTGGACGACAATTTGGTTTATCAACTTTATTTATGACAACAATTGGTTTTTTGCCAAGAGCAAGCGCTTTCTGGAGCACAAAACGTGTTTGAGGCATTGGTCCCTCAAAAGCATCTACTAACAATAGCACACCATCAGCCATATTTAAAACTCTTTCAACTTCTCCACCAAAATCTGCGTGACCAGGTGTATCTATAATGTTGATTTTAGTGTCCTTGTATTGAACTGAAATGTTCTTTGCCAAAATGGTAATACCACGCTCTCTTTCAAGATCATTGTTGTCTAAAATTAAATCCCCAGTTTGTTGATTTTCTCTAAAAAGTTGAGTTTGATGTAAAATTTTGTCGACCAAAGTTGTTTTCCCGTGATCAACGTGAGCTATTATAGCTATATTTCTGATTTTCTGCATTATCTTATTAAAAACGGCTGCAAAAGTAGGTTAAACATTTTGTAAAACCTCGATATATAGCAATTTAATATGTTATCAAATTTATTTATAAAAAATTTTTCTTACTGAATTGTTGGTTTGGCACAAGCTATTAATTGTGTACATTGCTCTAATTCTCAATGTAAAATAAACATTAAGATTTATATTAATTTAAATTTGACTTGTTAATTAACATTCGATTGATTACCATTGAACCAAATTATAAAGCCAATGAAAAAAATCACTACCATTTTTTTACTCATGACTATTGGGATATTTGTTAAAGCCCAAGAGCAGCCTGCCTCAACGAACCCAGTTTCAGCAACAAGTGTGCTCGTTGAAGATAAGTTGGGTTCTCATGCTTGGGGAGTTTCTTTAAACTTAACAACCAATGGAATTGGTTTAGAATTATCAAAAACCCTTACAGCAAATAGAAAACTAGTTGCCAGAATTGGCGGAAACTATTTAGCTTATGATTTAAAAGATTTTCCCTATAATAATGGCTCAAAAGCGAAACCTCAATATTTAATAGCAAATGCCAATATTGTATTGGGCTCAATAGGTGCTTATATTGATTGGCATCCTTTTGGAAATGCTTTCAAATTAACGGGAGGAGCGGCTTATATGCTAAGCAACATTAAGGCATTAGCTCAGTTAAGAGACTCTACACTGCAAGGTGTCATTAATATACCACCTGATGAGGTAGGTCAAATAAATGTTGAAATCAAACCTAGTATTAACATCGCACCATATATAGGTATAGGTTTCGGAAGAGCAATTCCAAAGAATAGAGTTGGTGTTTCATTTGAAATGGGTACTTATTATATGGGTTCTCCAAATGTTGATTTTTCATGTACAAAAATGTTAGAGCCAACATCAAGCATGAAAACAGTTTTATCAGACAATTTGAGTCCCAACCAATGGCTTCCAAGATTATCACTTAACATTAACATAAGAATATCAAAATAAAACTATGAAAATTTACAATTCAATTAAGGTAATTATACTGACTATAGGTATAGCTTGTATCACAAGCGTATTCTATACATGCAAAAATCCAATCAAGGATTTTAAGATATCAATTAAAGCTTCTGCTACTACCCCGCCTAGCACAATTCAAGTATATGATGTTACAACCAATACACGATTAAATGTTGACCCAGCTAAATATCCAAATGGTAATGTGCCTATTACTATTTCTGGTAAGGATGCTTACCAAATTTACACGCCAGGAGGTTTTCAAACATTTAGTGTTTCGCAAGGCCAAATATTGATATCATTAAGAAATGGTATCAATCCTACAGTCGACAATCCAATAGAGTTCAATGTCAATATTGATCCTGATGGTTATTTACCTATAACATATCCTATTAAGTTGACATCTGCAGAACCAACAAATTTTCAAATAGGTATGGTTAGTTTATCGAATTTACCAAAAGGAAGTACAGTAACTACTACTGCACCACCGGTTACCATAGATACAGTTACGAAAAAAACCACTACCCCAATTGTTATCAAAACTGATACAACTAATAATACTGGAGGTACGCCTCCGCCAGTTGCTATCGTGACAGTTCCCACTGGAACTCAGTTGCAAGATAAAGATGGTAAACCAATCGAATTACCAGCAGGTGATACAGCTACTACATTAACAACAGAACTAGTGTTTTTCCCACCTACTGAACAAGCGTTAAACTCATTCCCAGGAGGATTGGAGACATCTAATATCCAAGATACGAGTGGTAATGATTTAAAAGAGGGTACATTGGCACCAGCGGGTTGGATAAACATTGATATGAAAATAGGAAATACAGAAGTAAAAAACTTTAGCACACCTATCGTTGTAAATATTGAGGTGGACCCTAATACTATTAACCCAAATACAGATGTTCCTTATGTTGAAGGAGATTCAATAAATATTTATTCAAAATCTGAAGGAGATGAAAATTGGGTACTAGAGTCTGTTGCAGGCGTAATTAAAAACCCAAGCTCTGGGAAATTGGAAATACCAATGAGTGTAAGCCATTTATCAGTTTGGGCGGCTGCAAATTTTAGCGTTTCATGTTCTACAAGATTCACTTTAAATTTAACAAATGATGACACAGAAAATTCATCTAATTTTTTAATATGCATCTATACCCCAAGTACAAGTAATCCACTTGCTAAAGGAAATTTAGTTAAGAGTGCGTTTATAACGGTTCCAGCAGGCGCAAATCTGAGTACAACTACTGAGTTTAATAATTGGAAGCCAACAGCGGGAAGAAAGTATTTTGTTCAGTTTTTTGAACCTGGTAACCAAACACCACTTCAATCTATCGGACCCACAGAATTATGTGGATCTACACCACCCTCATACACATCAACTCCTTCCCCAAATAAAATGGTTTTTAAGGTTTTAATTAGATGTTCAAATGGTAATAGTGTTCTGCTCCCTGCTGGAACTAAAGTATATTATGTAGATAATACAGTATATAATAATATGATAGTGGGTACAGGAAATGCTCAACATAAAGTTGACCCTTCTGATAACATACCTGGTAATCCTTGGCAAACTGTTATTGCTGGTGTAAGAAATATTGGCGGAACAAATTTTAATATAATTACACTACCA